>ERZ795057.147-NODE-147-length-74770-cov-8.992853_pt1 | contig 74770 bp, 58 predicted proteins | sample MGYA00375141_ERZ795057 | MGnify/ENA primary metagenome ERZ795057 (study PRJEB30186, sample SAMN05720163) | activated sludge metagenome | isolation source: Anaerobic digester | place: Hong Kong | collected 2015-01-26 ...
TCAATTGAGGCGTTTTCAAGCAGGGCATCTGCCAGACGTTCAGGCATATCGAAAATTTTAAGTATGTTGCGGATTGATTTTTTCCCCTCACTTCTAAGAATTTCCGTGAATAGTGTTTCACACTGCTGCTCATTTTTTTCTGTAAGGGAGATGGTTATCCTGTCTCCAACTGTTACATCTCTGCTTATATCAAGTATGCCCGGGCCTGAGAGACCTTTAGGGGTGAAGAGGATGTCGCCGCATCCTTCAGATATTTTTTTATTATCGTGGAAGACTGTTATTCGGCTTTTTTTCACGGATATTCCGGATAGTGAACCGAGCCTGTAGTTTTTTATAAAAAGGGGAGTCAGGGCAGGAGTCGGATCTGTTATTTTGTGGCCGAGAGATTCGGCAAGTCTGAACCCGTCACCTGTGGAACCTGTTGCAGGGTATGAACTTCCCCCTGATGCGATCACGAAATTCCGGCAGGTATAGTTTCCCCCTCCTGCATGAACCGAAAATATCCCATTATTGTGTGAAACAGATTTAACGGGTGAGCTGTACTTTATCTCAACGGAATTTTTTGCGCATAAATTCAGCAGAAGGGCGAGTATATGGTCCGCCTTCATGCTTGCGGGAAAATTTTTTCCGTCCGGCCTTGTTACTGTTTTTATTCCGTTATTTTCGAAAAAGCTGACAAGCTCACTGTTGCTGAACGCGTAGAGAGCGGGTTTTACAAAGTTTTTTGCGTCACCGTAATGTTTAATGAATTCAGAGAGATCGCCTGAATGGGTGAAATTGCACTGGCCGGAACCTGAAAGGAGAAGTTTTTTCCCCGCTGTAAGGTTTTTTTCCAGTACAAGTATTCTCCTCTCCCTTTCCGAGGCTGTTATAGCGCAGAAAAGCCCGGCAGGGCCGGCACCTGTAATTATTGTATCATAATTTTTTTTCATTCTATTATGCCTGAATTAATTACATGAATCAGTATTTATTCCTTTACCCCCACCGCCGAAGGCGGCGGGGGTAAATAATTTTAACTTTTTACACTAAAATAAATGTTTAGGAATTATTACTGTACATGAATACATTTTCATGTGATACGCGCAATCATTTAAAAAGAACCGTGCAGGGGCATTGGGCCGCTCTTTTATTATTTTTCTTGTAATTATCGGGGGGTGCATTTATATTATATTAGCCTTTAACCCGGTTAAACGGCGCGTCTTGGCTTTAAATTAAATTTTATACGGAGGGTGAGATGAGACCTTCACTTCGTTTTGCAGCGGCAGCTCTTGTAATGGCGATGGTTTTTCCGGCTGCTGCTTCCGCTATGAGTGTGAAATTTTTTCTCGGCCAGGTGACCCTTAAGAGGAGCGGCAAATCTCTGCCGGTCAAGGTCGGGGACATCGTGGGCAACGGGGACATTATAAAAACAGGCAAAGGTGCCATGGTGGAGCTTGCTTTTGATCAGACCAGTACTATTACTGTCAGGGCCGATTCCACGGTCCAGATAGGGAGTAAAAACCTGAAGGACTCGGACGGTATTTCGGTTGTATCAGGCGAAATCAGCGGCAAATTTGGAAAACTTAAAAAGGGTGAATATAAAATCGGGAGTCCCACGACTGTCTGCGGTGTCAGGGGGACAGAGTTTGATATTGCCGTGAGTAAAGGGGGGGACACATATGTTGTCCTGAATGAGGGCAAACTTGCAGTGCGTAATCCCTATGGCAATACTGATTTAAACGGGGGCTCTTCTCTTGAGGCTGACATAGGGGAGGAGATCGAAAAAGGGGATATAGATGAAAAGGCCTCGGACTGGGGGAACAGCCGTAACGAGTCCCTTGAGGAGGGCCTTGACGAACAGGCCGAAAAATATGAAAACTACATGGAGAAGTTTGAAGAAGATGCGGATGAGGATGCGGAACTGATATCTGATCTCAGGTCTGAAACTAAAAAGGCAAAAACAAAGGATGACCTTGAAAAATCGGGTGAGAAAATCGCGCAGTCAGATTCAGATCTTGAGGACAGCATGATGATGAACGAAGCGTCCATATTCAATATGAACAGTCTGTCCGAGGATTTCCAGGGTAGTGACGCGGCCGGGCGTTTTAAAAAGGCTGTGAAAAAGGGAAACGCGGTTTTAAAACAGCAGATTAAAAACAGGCAGGCCATTGAAAAAGTCAAGGCCGATTATAAAGAGGCCTATGACAGGATTATGAAGAAATTTCAGGATGATAAATCAAATATATTCCGTAACCTCGAAGAATTTAAAAAGAGGCAGCGGGAGGATATGGAGTAGAGTAAAGCCGGGGTTATCAAAAACCGGCCTGTCATTGCGAGGCGTAAAGCGCCGTGGCAATCTGTATCGGATAAATAGTGTTTTTTTAATAAATTCATAACACTATAAAGAGATAAAAAACAGATCACCACGTCGGCCTCCGGCCTCCTCGTGATGACATCTTCTACTTCTGTGACAGCCTTATGAGAGAGTGGCCTTTTACCTTATAATTTTTCTGCTGAAGGATGAGTCTGTAAATCCCTGTTTTTCAACAAATTCATTGTCATCCATCTCCTGCCTGAACCTCAGTACATTTAGCATAAAGATGTCGAGCTTGCTGATTATATTCGGCGGCAATACCGCTCCATCGACCTCCAGAGACATTACAGGATAGTTCCTCTCCCTGCTCCATGGCGTTATAAGTCCTTCAATAACACGGCCTATGAGGCAGGCGAATGGAGAGATGTTGATTATCCCAGAGTAATCGTGCATCATTGCTGTTGATGCTGCCCCGCTCGATATAGATATCTCGGAATCGAGTTCACTTGTTACAAAATGTTCGTGCGCGTTTCCCATTATCTCGTTTATGTTATGAGGAGTGTGCGGGATGAGCCCGGTTTCTGAAAGGGCGTTCTTGATTTTCCGGTCGACCCTGTGTTTCCATATCGATTCAATTCTGAACATGATCCTTTCCCGCATCTCTCCGGAGAACGGTTTTTTATACCAGGGAAGGAGCCTGTACCTTTTCATTATCTCGTTGTAACGCACAAAGTCCGTGTAGTAGAGCCATTCCGTGATACCTGAAACTTTGGCTATTATCCCCCTCCTGCTCATGATCCTTACCAGTTCGTCAACGGCAAAGTCGTCCCTGCGGACATATATTTCGCCCACAATGAGAACTTTCGGAGTTTCATGAACCTTTCTCTTTAGAGGGATCTTGGCGATCTCAGATGCGATCCTTTGAAGGGCCGGAATCGTTTTCTTTATGTCCTTTTCAGCAATTGTGGCGAGTTCCTGCCAGAGCTCGTCGTATTTGGCAATTGCTGCCGCGGGGTCAACAGCACATGTGCGCAGCGATGTTTCTATGTCCTTCATGTAGTCTGCTATGACAAGGCCCCACCAGGCGCTTTCTGAAAAGTGCGGGCCCATTTCGTTGTATGAGTTGTCAGCTTCAAGTGTGATTACGGCCACATTTTCGAGCTTCATATCCCGGAAAAGATTTTCATAGAAGACGAAATACTGGCCTGTTCTGCAGGGCCCTGTTGTGGTAGGGACAAAGAGAAGGTAGATTTCGTCTTTCCTGTATTTGTCAGACTCGAGGTATTTAAGGGCGCTCCCCAGGACAAGCTGTGAGGGGAGACATTCCTTGCCTGACATGTAGCTTCTTGCAGCCTGCAGCGTATAGATGTCAGGAAGGGGCATGGCCTCGGCATTTATTCCGATACCCCTTACAGAGGAGGCAAGGAGTTCGGAAGAGAGCCTTCCCATGTTTGAAAGTAGGAGCTTGACTCTTTCGTTGCCGAAGATGTCGATTTTCTTTTTATTAATCTCATCATAAAGGTGAATCGGGTCTTTGCCGTTGTTAATGAACCTCAGCCCGTTATCATATCTCTCCTCATCCTCACCGCTGTATTTCAGCCTGTATCCTTCAATTATATCCAGGAACGCTTCAACCCTTGTGTCTATACCGGCGTCAGCTGAGTGTGAATCGAGTTCAAGAATAAGGAATGGCTTTGTACCCATCATCCATTTTATATAATGGAGCATGAAAGAATCCGGGGCGCATGAAAAATTTGAGATATAGGTGATGAATATATTGTCTTCATCTTTTAAAAGAGAGGTTGCCCTCATGTCCTGCTGGCCGTAGTACCAGTACATGTTGCTGAATATATCGGAACCCTCAAAGGGGAGCATGTCAAATGGTATTACAGAGTATCCCCTGCTTGTAAATTTTTTCGGTATCCCCATGTTCGCGTCTTTAGTGAAGGCGTTGTAGGGCCGCCCCAGTATGGCTATTACAGGATGGTCCGCTTTTCTCGCCCTTTCCAGGGCCTCTATTCCCATCTCCCTGTATATGGAGAAGAATTCCTGCTGTTTTTTGTAGGCGACTTTGAATGCCCTTTCTATTTCACTTTCCGGAACCTCTAACTGCCGGGCAAGTTCAAGGAAGCCCTTAAGGGCCTTTTCTGTGCCGTATTTAAAAGTTACTATAGGAGAAAGGAGCTTTTCGTCATCTATTTCTGTAAAGGCCTTCTTTATGTAGTATGGAAGGCTCTGTGTTATGGGGCAGAAGTTCGCGTGGACATCCTCCTCATAGCTCGGCATGTCCCTGAAGTGAGGGACAAAAATAAATTCAGTCCCCGATTCTATTATGCTCTGTACAGCGCCGTGCGCGATCTCCGCGGGGAAGCAGTAGGCGCTTTCCACTCTTGCTACACCTTCAGGGAGGATCTCTTCGGAAAGTTTTGTCTCTATACCGAGAGTATGAAAGAACCATGAGTAGAAGGGCCACAGGGTGTAAACAGAGAAGGCCCTGGGTATACCTACAACATAATCCTTTCTTCTTTCAAATTTTTCTGCCGGAGGGGCCATTTCAGTGAACATCAGGTGGTCCCTGGTATCTATATAGTTGAATATTGATGCTTCATCAATTGTGTTCTTTTTCCTTGAATTGGCGTACTTGTTGCATCGGCCCCCGAACATGTAGGTATGGCCGTTGACTTTAAGGACCCTTATAGGGCAGTAGTTGTCGCATGCCCTGCACTTGAATTCCCTTTCATAGACGATTTCACTGGAAAGTATCTGTTCCAGGTCAAAGGAGCTTTTTTCGAGAAGGCCGTCAGCCAGTTTCTGCTTTGCAAGTATCCCCACCCCGAATGCACCCAGGAGTTCAGGGCTTGGCGGTACGGTGATGTCCTTGTCAAGAAGCATTGAGAATGCAAGGGGCACAGCCTTGTTCTTGGCAACACCTCCCTGGAGTACGATGTTCTGCCCTATTGCCCTGTTTCCGACGACCCTGTTGAGGTAATTGGAAACTATGGAAGTGATGATACCCGCTGTGATATCCTCGCGTGTGGCCCCGTACTGTATCGCTTTTCTTATGTCGGAGTTAATAAAGGCGGAGCAGTGCTCGCCGAATTTGAGAGGTGAATCAGCCTGGAGCGCTATGTCCCCTATCCGGCGTACGTCTGTAATGTTAAGGTCGCCCGCGGCAGATTCCTCGAGGAAGGAACCTGTTCCTGCTGAACATGCCTCATTCATCGCGTAGTCAATGGGCACCTTGTTTTTCAGGTATACATACTTGGCGTCCTGCCCGCCGATTTCAAATATCGTATCTATGTCCTGCTTGAAGTATGTTGTGCCTGTGGCGTGGGCAATAATTTCATTATAGATTGCCGGGGTCTCCATGAACACTCCGAGTATTTCACGGGAGGAGCCGGTGGTTGCGGCCACGGATACTTTGATATCCGTGCTGCCGATCTGTTCCCTCACCTGTACCAGGACCTCTTCAATACATTTTTTAAGGGCATTTACAGGGTCTCCGTGGGTCCTGCCGTAGTAGTCAGCCACGATTTCATCTGTTTCTATATCTATGAGAGCGACTTTGGTGGTTGTGGAACCCCCGTCTATGCCGAGAATGTATTCCCCTCCCTGCTTAACTTTTCCTCTTAAGGGCTCAATATATTTTACCCTTCCAAGCGCTTTTGAGAGGGACGGGTAATTGCCGAACCCAATATCATGCTTTTTGAAGAGCATGTCGATCCTGGGGATTTCATTGCCCGATTTTGAAGCCATGAGCGCTGCGCCGTAAGCTTCAAAATATATTGCCTCTTCAGGTATGATAAGTTTAACTTCCGGGAGTTTCTCTTTTATCATCCTGATCATGTGGCTGTTTTTTGTTACTCCTCCGGTGAGCAGGACTGTGCCCTTTTCAACCCTGGCTCGTTTGAGAAAGTCAGATACCTTGGTTGCCATTACATCACTGAGTGACAGCACTATATCATCTTTTGTTGCCTCACCCTTGTTCAGTTTATGCGTGCAGTCGCTTTTCATGAACACTGAACATCTTGATGATAGGGGATGGGGTTTCGCTGTCTCTGATATTTTGAAGATATGATCCAGTGTCATATCCATCCTTCCAAGCTGCTGCTTGAAAAATTCACCGGTCCCGGATGCGCATTTGTTTCCTGAGAAGCTTGTTATAATTTTTCCGTTATTATCTATTGTATAAACAACAAAGTTCTCTCCGCCAAGGGAGACAACGGCGTCAGTTTTGATTTCAAGTTCGCGGAGGGCCTCCTCTACGCAGATCGATTCTATAACATTATTTGAATTAATGAGGTATCGCCCCTCTGTCCCTGTAACGAGGAGTTTTGTCTCTGAAGGTATATTTGAGCCTGTAATGAAATTTTTCAGGGTTGTGAGAAAGTCACCCTCATGTTCGATGATTTTATGCCATAATATTTTTTCTTCATCCATTAGAACAGCTTTTATGCAGGATGAACCTATATTAATACCCAAGCTATGCATTACTGCCTCCTGATATAATACATTTTTTAATATTGTTTTGTGACATTGTCTATCTTTTTTTGTATGAGTTTTATGTGGTTTAAAGCATAATAAAAAGAATATTTATACAGATAAAGAGTTTTTTATTTAGTGTAAAAAAATTCTTTATTCCTTTGTTAAAGTAATCAGGTTATAAATTCCGCTAATCATTATAAAGTGGTATACCGGAATTTTTTATTGCCATAATATAACTTTACAGTTAAAATATAATAAATATCTGATAAAATATATACAAATAATTTAAATAATTTTCGGTATATAGACTTGTTGCCGGTTGAATTTTTTTAACAGTTGAAACAGATAAAAATCATTAAAGCCGATTTTTATATTCTATTGAACAATTTAACCGTTTTAAAAGTTGCGTATTATACTGATAAACAGGATTATTCTGCAGTTTGCAGAATAAATTAAGTAAAAATGTTTTAAAAGTGGATTTGTAAATGAGGAATATTCTACTCGTAGAGGATGACAGGATTACATCAAGGCTTATCCAGAAGTATATTCTGGATATCGGGTACAATGTCGCAGGAGCTGTTTCTTCAGGCGAAGAGGCGTCCCGGCTTATTGAAACGAAAGAGCCCGACCTGGTGCTGATGGATATAAATCTTGAGGGGCAGCTTGATGGTATCGAATCCGCGAAAAGCATCAGCAGCCGGTTCAGCCTTCCCTTTGTGTACATAACTTCATCTTCAGACTATTCGACCATTGAAAGGGCCAAGGAGAGTAATGCATACGGGTATATTATAAAGCCCTTTGACAAAAGGGATCTTCGTGCTACAATAGAGATGGCCCTTCTAAGGCACCAGATGGAGCTCCATATAAGAGAGGATGAAAACAGGATATCTACAATTTTGAATTCAATTGTAGATACTGTTGTGGTTGTTGACGGAGACGGGTTGATAACTTATGTGAATGCTTCAGGGCTAAGGATGCTTGAAAAGGAGGCTGACGAACTATTAAACAGGCCTATAGTTGATGTTATAAAAATCGGAAGTGATGCGAAAGAGGACGACAAGACATTCTTCCCCATGTCTATGAACTATATTGAGTTCAATAATTATCTTACGACTGATGCAAGACAGATACCCGTTGATTTTACATCAACTCCTCTCTGGATGGACAAGGGGAAGCTGAGGGGAGCAGTTCTTGTTATAAGGGACATTACACAGCAGGTCGAATATGACAGGAAGATCCAGGAGAGCATGGAGACCCTCTCCAGGGCCATGTACGGGATTGTTGAGGCCATAACCAAGACTGTTGAGACAAGGGACCCCTACACCGCAGGCCATCAGACAAAGGTCGCGGATATTGCCAAGGAGATAGCAAAGGAAATGGGGCTCAGGCGTGATGTTATTGAGAGTGTTAATCTTGCCGGGCAGATTCATGACCTTGGAAAGATCGCGATTCCCGCTGAGATACTCAATAAGCCGGGGAGAATAAACGAAATTGAATTTGCGCTCATAAAGACTCATTCACAGATGGGGTACGATATACTGAAGAATATTGATTTTCCCTGGCCCATCGCGGATATAGTGCTGCAGCATCATGAGAAATTTGACGGTTCAGGCTATCCGAACGGTATCAGGGGGGAGGATATACTTATCCAGGCAAGGATTATCGCTGTTGCTGATGTGCTTGAGGCCATGGCTTCCCACAGGCCGTACAGGGCCGCCCTGGGGATTGATGCTGCTTTTGAGGAACTTCAGGATAAAAAGGGTATTCACTTTGATCCCGAGGTTGTTGAATCCTGCATAAGAATCTTTAAAGAGAACGGCTTCAAGGTTGAATTTTAAAAAAATGTTTTTACACAGATAAACACAGATGTTATTATATTTTTTACTGAATATCTGTGTTTATCCGGTATATCAGTGCTAATCTGTGTGGAATTATAGCTTATAATGGATCTCCGCGGGTGCGGGGATGACAAAAGTGTTATAACATTCAATTTTTATAATCTCCATGAAATCCGTGACCTCCTCGAAAAAAGTTCAGTAATAACCGCTGAATTTATTTACAAATAAAGTTTCTTTTTCTCTAATACCGTATACTGCCTGGATGGGAATTATGTCATATATTAAACAGAGACGGAAGATTACGGTTAAGGGGATTGTTCAGGGCGTAGGGTTCAGGCCTGCTATAGCGAAAGAGGCCTCTCTCCGGGGCCTCACAGGCACAGTTGCGAATACACGTGACTCTGTGGAGATAGAAATCCAGGGGACTGAAAGTTCGGTTAAAGGATATGTTGATGATTTCCACTCCTTCCTCCCGCCAAACGCTTTAATAGCCTTTTTCATGGAGGAAGAGATTGACCCGATTAACGAAGAAGATTCTTTTGCCATAATTGAAAGCAGAGAGAATGGCCCAACAAGGTTCAGTATACCTCCGGACATCGCGATGTGTGATCAGTGCCGCGCAGAGTTTAATGATCCGGGCAACAGGAGATACAGGTATCCCTTTATAACATGCGGCAACTGCGGCCCCCGCTATACCTACATGAAAGACATGCCGTACGACAGGGTGAAGACCACAATGTCTGAATTTCCATTCTGTGAAAAGTGTGCCGCTGAATATAATGACCCCTCTGATCGGAGGTATCATATTGAGGGTTTTTCATGCCCTGTATGCGGGCCTTCCGTATCAGGCATTGATGAGGTTGTGGATGCACTGCTTTCAGGTAAGGTTGCGGCTATCAAGGGTCTTGGCGGGTATCATATAGCATGTTCTGCTGTTGATTACAATGCAGTGGCACTGCTGCGAAAAAGGAAGAGGCGCCCGGGTAAACCCTTTGCCCTGATGTTCAGGTCTGTTGACGCGGCGCGTCAGTACGCCGATGTTTCACCTGAGGAGGGGTGTCTCCTTGAATCAAAGGTCTCGCCGATAGTTATTGTCAGACTGAAAGAGGGGAGCGGCATAGCTGAAAACGTGGCCCCTGACAACGGGTATCTCGGTATAATGATCGCCTACACTCCCCTCCATCAGTTAATTCTTGACCGGGTAAACATCCCCCTTGTAATGACCAGCGCGAACATTTCAGGTGACCCCCTTATAATAGATGATAAAAAGGCCAGGGAAGAGCTTGCCGGAATTGTTGATGTTTTCCTTGTGCATAACAGGGAGATCCTGAAGCGGGCTGATGACAGTATCTCCCGGGTGTATAAAGGTGAGGAGATAAGCATAAGGATGGGGAGGGGGAGGATGCCTTTCCCTATAAAGCTCCCTGAACCTTCAGTAAAAAATATACTTTCAGTGGGAGCTGAACTTAAAAGCAATGTCTCGGTGGCAACAGAGGACAACCTTGTTACAAGCAACCATATCGGCGACCTTGAGACACCTGAAACATTTACCCATTTCTGCGAAACCGTTGATGAGATGCTTGGCTACTATGACGTGAAAGCTGAAGTTGTGGTTGCCGACCTGCATCCCGACTATGAGTCGACCGCCTTTGCCGTGGAATATTCTGAAAAGAAAAATTTAAAGCTCCTCCGCGTGCAGCACCACTATGCGCATTTTCTTTCATGCTACTATGAGAACATGGTAAAGGGGGAGGCTGCGGGAATAATATTTGACGGTACAGGTTACGGCACAGACGGCACAGTGTGGGGGGGGGAGATTATAACAGGGGACCTTTATTCATTTGAGAGGAGGGGACATCTTTCACACTTTTCTCTCCCCGGCGGCGAGCGGGCCATAAGGGAGCCATGGAGGATTCTTTCAGGGCTGCTGGAGAGGGATAAATTTGATGAAGCATGTTCATGGGTGGATAAAAGCCTGAGGGACAACATATATGCTATTTCAGGGAACCGGTCATTTTCACCTCTCACGTCAAGTGCGGGGAGGCTCTTCGACGCCGCAGGTGCGCTTCTCGGTTTCAAAAGGGACGTTACTTACGAAGCTGAGGCGGCAATCTATCTTGAGAAACTGGCGCTAGGTTCAGAAACGGATGATTTTATTGATATACCCGTGCCTGAAGAGAACGGCGTTTATGTCATAGATTCACAGTTTCTGATTAATGAAATATTCAAATTAAAGCAAAAAGGAGCCGGGCTGTCAGATATTGCAAAGGTGTTTCACAATTCACTTGCAGAGGCAGGTGCGGCATTGGCTTTCGGTATATGCAGGGAAAAGGGGATAAATGTGGTACTCCTCAGCGGGGGTGTGTTTCAGAACAGGATTATGCTGGAACAGACTGAAAAAAGACTTGCCTCACAGGGGCTTGCGGTTTTGATTAATAAAAAAATTCCGGCCAATGATGCGGGTATTTCCGCGGGTCAGGCTATATACGGAGTATATAATGCATGAATTAAGTCTGGCAATGAATGTCAGGGAAATCGTTGAGGATGCCGCGAAGAATAACGGTTCATCAAAGGTTAACGAGGTTAATATAGTTGTCGGCAGCTTCAGCTCGGTCGTAGCTGATGCCCTTGATTTCGCCATGGAGATTGCGAAAAAGGGGTCTGTTTTTGAGAATGCAAAGATCAACATCCGTACAGAGAAGGCCATGCTTAACTGCAGTGAATGCGGTAAAGATTCAGAAATGGAGGATTATCTGATGCGTTGCGGCCACTGCGGCTCAGGAGCGGTAAGGGTAATTACAGGTGACAGGATGTACGTTGAATCTATAGATATTGAAAAATAGGAGAGAAATATATGCACTACGTGGAACTTGAAAAGGACCTTCTTCAGCAGAATGACAAACTTGCTGAAAATATAAAGATGAACATGGATGACCATGGTGTTTATGTTCTTAATATTATGAGCGCTCCCGGATCGGGTAAAACAAGCCTGCTTGAGGCTGTGCTTCCCGAGCTTACAAAAAAATATAAAATAGGGATTATAGAAGGGGATATGCAGGGAACCGCGGACGCGGACAGGCTGTCAAAATTCCCTGTTAAGATATACCAGGTAAACACTCACAGTATATGCCATCTTGAGGCGGCAATGCTTGAGCGTGCTCTTGTAAATTTTGATCTGCATGATATAGACTGCCTGATAATTGAGAACGTGGGCAACATGGTATGCCCTGCCGACTTTTACCTCGGAGAGGATAATGTCATGATGCTTGTTTCAATTACAGAGGGGCATGATAAGCCGCACAAGTACCCTGTTATGTTCAGCAAGGCTGACGTGATTGTTTTAAATAAAATGGACCTCGTCGGCGCGACTAATTTTAAAAAAGAGATATTCCAGGAACAGGTAAGGGCTCTTAACATGGGTGCGGAAATCATGGAAGTGTCGGCAACAGAGGGCACGAACATCGGTAATGTAGTCCATTTCATTGAACATGGCATTCAGCATAAAAAGGGGCATGCTCACGATCACGGTGACGGCCAGGGTCATAACCACACGCATAAACACAGCCATGGCCACGGCCATCATCACCACGATTAATCGGCACTTCTTGTTTCTCCCCCTGCATCAGGGGGAGTCGTGTATAGTGATGATTAAAATAAATTATATTAAAATGAGAACTGCAGCATCTTTGTAGCTGTCAATATACCGGAAAAGATAAATCCGGAAAACTATAAGAAAGGACCAATTCAATGATGAAAAAAATTTTATTATTATTCATTTTCTGTTTTTCAATGTTTGTTATATCCTGTGATGATATAAATAAGTTTTCAAAGAAATTTAATAAATTTGAAGATCTGGCAAAATGGCTGAACGGCAACGGGCATAAGGCAACACTGGTAAAGGTCCATAAATTCCCCATGGTGGCAGATTCGGGGGACTTTGTTATAGATGGCAGAGAATTTACATGCGCATTGTTCGATTCGGAAAGTAAATGGGAACGCTACCCGGAACTGATCGAGACTGTTGCTGATGAGAATGAAGAACCTGTTTTTAAAACTTTTTACAACATAAGATGTTTCAGCATTAAGAAAAAGTAGGTAATCTGCTGAAAATAATTGTTTCTGATTTCATTGTATATACCCGGGCAGGATGGGCTGTATGGATATTTCAAATCTTTCAGATAAACCATGTATAATATGCGGGGAAATGCTTTACGAATGGGGGTACCTGCGGGGGGATGGCCTTTATTTTTTTGATGAAAGCAGCGGTTTTTTTAAAAGGAACTTCTCTATGAAGTACCAGGTAAGGGCACGCCGCTGCAGGAACTGCCGCAATATTCAGCTTTTTGATATTGAGTAAGCAGTTCCGTTTTATATAGATTTTTCAGGCGGCTGTTCGCCTGTTTTAGTTTCCCGATTATTTGAAGTAGCGGCATCACTTCTGCATTTTGCCAGGCAATCCGGGCAGAGTCCGTGGCTGAAATCTGCCTCTGAATGGTCCCTGATATATACCTCAAGCTGTTCCCATTGACCCTTATCGTTTCTGATCTTTTTGCAGGAGGCACATATAGGCAGGAGCCCGGTCAGCTGCCTGACCTTTGCCAGCGCATCTTTCAGGTCTTTAACCGTATCAGAAAGCTTTCGTATCAGGGGATTTGTAATTTTCAGGAATAAGTAGGAGCCTGCTAATATGCTGATTAATCCTGCTATCCCGCTGATTACAGCGGCCCTAATAAAGGGGGCCCTGATTTCAGAAAGGTCTATTTTGGATACAATGCCCAGGTCTATTCCGCTGACATATTCATACGCTGCCAGTACCGGCACTCCCCTGTAATCAGGGCCTATCGTTGTTCCGGATTCTCCTGAGAGGGCCCTTCTCATCGGCTCCGCGAGGTCTGAATCAAAAGGGACCGGTTCAATTGCCTGCATGTTCAGCTGCTGATGGCTTAGAATGAAAACTATATTCTCCCCTTTTTTTTCTGCCAGCGTGAATTCACCACTGAGGCCGAAACCTTTATATTTACGGTGTGCATTGATTATCTGGCTGAGAGTGGCCTGTCTTGAGCCTTCGGGATAATCTTTGCTGTATAATGAATCAAATGCTGCAATAGCTTCGATCAGCCTGGCCTGGCTGCCCGCAGTTTCCCTGAGTCTTGCCTTTTCTTCATTAAATGCTGTATTGTAAAGGATAGCAATGGAAATCCCCTCAGCAATGAAGGTCACAAGTATCATTATCAGTATAAGAAGCAGGAGTCTTTTTCCCGGGCTCATTGTTCCCTCTGAATATTGAATTTTAATTATACTTATAATCAGTATTTATTCCTTAACTTATTCCAGGTAAAAATTATATACCCCCGCCGCCTTCGGCGGCGGGGGTATATAATTTTTGCTTTTTACACTAAAGTATATATTAAGCAATTATTACTGACTTATAATACTGATGTTTCCAGGAAGAGTAAAGATAAAGAGGGAACAATAAAATTTTTCAAACATGCTTCTGTGGTCGGGTATTAATTTTTTTTAATAAACCGGGGATTAAGGTGATCCGCGTCAGGGATGGAGCCGGAATAAAACGACCGTTTTATTGGAGGTGACAGCCCGGCATGCGAACTGAAGGGTAAGGGCAGGCGATAAAGCCTGCCCGTGTATTAAACTGTGGAAACGGGGAAACACTGAGGGGCGTATGGCGATACGCCCCTGGCAATTTAAATTGAGCATGGGACGCCCTTAAAAAGGCCTCTAAATTTCGTAGAAAAAGATTTTCGTCCTGTTGCCGTCCGAGTCTTTTTCGTCGTCGTAGTATATCCATCCCCTGTTTCTGTAAAATCTTTCAAGGCGCGCAAGGTTGCGGCTGTCGAGAAAGAGGAACACCCTTTTGACTTTTTTTCTTCTGCAGTCGTCTATTACTGTGCGTATCAGCCTGTCTCCGATCCCCTTTTCCCTGTGTTCAGGTGATACATAGAGGGCGGAGAGCCAGGGGGAAAGCTCCTCCCTTTGCGCCAGTTCACTCTCCTTAACTGATACCATTCCAACGGGGAGTTCCCCCCAGAGTGCGATAAATGAATACGGGTACGAAGCGGCATCTGATCTCCGGTTGTATTCATTCATAAGGGCAGTAAACGGGATGTCCCTGGACATGTACCATGTGGCGTATGACCAGTAGGCGCAGATGGGTGAAAGCGGCTTTTTCAGGGAAAGCGGGTATATTCTTAACATTGTCTACCGTAAATTGTTCTGTACAATACGATGAATTTATTGTACCTGTTATGCACTGTCAAACATTTATCATACCGGCAGCTAAGGATATAAATCTATGAGATTATACTTTATCTTTGCAACAGCAATTATTCTGACAGCAACTCTGCTTACGGCAGGAACTGACGCGATCTTTTCAGGAGAGGAGGATACTGCGGCCTTTTACAGAAGGATCTCGGCGGAACTTCTGAAAGACCCGGACGGTGATAATTCCTGCGCCTACATCGCAAAAGTTGCAGAGTTGTCGCGTGATGCAGGGAGGGCAGGGGTGGTAAAACTTTTCAGAACCTGCGCAAGAAAGCTTGCTGATAAGGGGAGAGAGAAAACGCCATATTATTTTTTATTTACCCTCTATTCTGAATTTATTGATAAAGGTTTCCATGAGCCTGATTCTGATTTTAAAGGGATTTCAAAATGGCTTGTGTCAGGGCCCTGGCAAAGGTACGGGCGATGTGATATAGATTACCCCTTCATTCCCGAGGAGAAGAGGGGCTTCGGGGAGTTTAAAGCTGTCAGGTCCGCGGGCGGTAACGGAAACCTTTTTCCCTTCGGGTATCTTCCGGAGAGAAGGGGGATAGCATATGCCGGCACTTCATTTTCCGCAAAGGGCCCGGTTAGAATATGGGTCATCTCAAACTCAAAGTACAGGCTTTTTATTAATGGCGTGAAAACGTTAAGTTCTCCTTACCCTTTTAAGGGATCTGTGGCAGGGGTATCTGTCAGGGGCGCGAAAAATTACACCCTCCTTCTGAAAACAGCTGACAATGAAACAGGGGATGACCCCTTTTCCAGGGTAATTGTAACAGATGAAAATAACAGGCTGCTTGAACCTGAAATTACGGGTGAATATTTCAGGGATAACTTTTCTCATGAAAAGATCTTCTGCTCGGCAGATATAAGGCTCTCTCCCGGTTTTGATGACAGAGCGGGGATAATAAATATGCGGTCCGAAGTTGATGACAACCTGTACAGTAAAGCTTCAGCCCTTGTGAAGGAGCACCCCCTTTACAGCGGGGGATATCATGCCCTGGTCCCGGCTCTTCTGAGGGGGAACCGGGGAGATGAATTTGTAAAAATTGTAAGCGAGTATAAAAAGATATTTTCCCGGTCAGATTATTACCTCAGGTGGGAGGCGGAATATTATAAGCAAAAGGAACCTGGAAAGTTTTTTAAAATAATGGAAAAGCTGCACCCCTCCTACTGTGACAGCCCCCTTGCAGGGGATTATCTTAAAGCTCTTATAAAGGAGGAGGAATATGGTGATGCCCTGGATTTCAGCGAAAAGTTCGGTGATGTTCCGTCATTCCGGGGCGCCGTTGCAGAGGCGGTAAAAGGGCGGTCTTCAGAAAGCAGGTGGCGCAAGTACCTTATGGAAAAGGGAACAGAGAACGGCGACCCTCTTTACTTTTATTATATGGGGCTTGGCGAGAGGGAACAGGGGCTTGACCCGCTTTTATACTGGGAAAAGGCTCTCAGCATAAGAAGCGATATGAGGGAGGTGAGAGAGGCGTCTGATATCTTTGAAAACAGCAGCAGCAGGGGAAGCATCTATTACTCAGGGCGGTATGCCTCCATGCAGCCTGAATTTTTATGGAACGGCACCAGGAGGAGTGTAACAGTCAGGATATTTGAAAGCGGAAGGTTCATGACAGAATGCGAGGATATAATCCCTGCTTCACCAGGGGAGAAGGGGGAGTTCAGGCTTCTCCCTCTTGAAGACTTGAGGGTGCTTTATGTTCTGAAGTGCGCGGGCGGGGAGGCTGTGCCGCTCAAATTTGAAAATGTCACCGGATCAGGCGGTGATGTCCGGGTGAAGGTGGAGAGCGGCATAAAGGCTGACTTCCTTGTTGTTAAATATACCGGTTATTCAGTATTTGAACAGCACCCCTTTTCCGTGATGAGAGAGACTGAATTAAAAGGTAAAAAAGAGGACATTTCCAGAATTGAACTGAAGGTTATAGCAGAGGGGTGGATGAGCCCTGCGGTTGAACTTAACGGAGATGAGATCCGGGGAAGCAGGAGAGACGAGGAAAACCTGACGGTATACACAGCTTCAGATAATTTTAATTATATGGGTACAGGCGGATGCACTCTATCAATAAAATACCTGGATTCGGGGGAAAAATTCTCCGCATGGTATAACGGCCTTCTGAAAGTGATGCACGCAGGGGAGTATGAACTCCCCGCAGCCGATCTTTCAGGCATGGATGTGAGAAATAAAATAAAGGCGGTTAAAAAAACTATCAGTAGCAACTTTGGCGATAGCGGTGAGAAAATATTAAATCCGGGAATGCCGGATGAGTTAATGATCAGGGGGACCGGGACTACTGAGGAAAAGGCAATAATGGCGTTACTGATGCTTGAAAAGGCCGGGGTAAGGGGATTTATAGCATTTTTAAGGGAAAAGGGCACACCTCTGACCGGGATAAAAGAGACGGTACTTTTCATACCTGAATCAAAGGTTAAAAGTCACTGGCTCAGATTCGGTGTAAAAGCGGGATTAAAAAATCCTGAGGCGCTTGTAATAACAAAAGACGGTTTTGAGATAATTCCCTTTCCGACAAAGGTGGAATAAATAGGGTTGACCCTGAGAGGGCGACCCTATTTATTAGCGAGTTTTGCTTTGAGCTCTTTTTTCTTTCTTTTAATTCTTCTTTTTGCTCTTTTTCTTTTCTCGACAGGTTTGTACTGTTTTCCCACTGTAAATCCTCCGGGTAAATTGATTTTTTCATATGAAATAAAGGGGTGAAGTTTGTCAATAAATAATAGACTTCACGCGCCTGTTATCTGGTCTCGTTTCTGATCCAGTTCATGAAGGACTCACTGCCGTCAATTATAGGTATTGCAACAATTGCGGGGCAGTCATATGAGTGGAGGGCCTTAACGCTCTCCACCAGCTCACCCACAAGGACGATCTTGGTCTTGGCAATGAGCACCACTTCATTCCCCTTTTCGGTTTTCCCCTCCCAGTTGTAGATCGATTTCATCCCGTCGATAATATTGACGCATGCGGCAATCTTTCTTGATACAAGGTTGCCTCCGATAATTTCCGCTTCCTCTAATGTCGGGGTTGTTATATATACCAGGCAGAGTGACATATGGCCTCCTTAATTATAAAGCCGGTTTAATTATAATCAGAAAATAATTAATCAGGAATCATCTTTCAAATAATTATCAGGAGGTTTTCGGCGCACCGCACCTGTCACCCGTTGAAAAAAAGCCGGTACAGGGAACCCGGGGATTTATAAAACAGCACTCTTTACCCGGCGGCCCGGCTTTCCGCTCATATAAAACGGCGCTGCCGTTTTATGCCGCTTCAATCCGTTGCGCTTTTTATCTCCGTAACAGCAGGCCCCGCAGAGTAACTGAACGAGTCGAGAACTTTCCATTCCGCATCAGGGACATCCACAAGCGCCCTCCACTCTATAGTCGCTTTCACGCCGTCAATGGTGACCAGAATATAACCGTAGTGATCTCCATCGTGGTATTCGCACATTACCCTGTCGCTATCCATGTAGCTGCCTGACCAGTCCTGGAGCAGTCCTCCCCCTGTGCCGTTTATAATCTGCCAGATTTCATTGCCATTGCTGTCCTCTATGAGTGAGCGGTTGTAAAAATGTGCGTGGCCACAGAAGTATATTTTCCCTCCCCCGTGGCCTATGCTGTTCCAGAAGAGGTCACGTTTCTTTTTATAAAAGGAGAGGTTGTCCGGATAATCGGTGCCGAAAGCGGGTTCATGGCCGAAAACAAAGAGGTGGGTTTTTCTTTTTCTCGCAACCTGCCGGTTCAGCCATTGCTGGTTGATTTTATGCTGACCATCAGTATACTGATCCAGTCCTATTATTCTGGTGTTTCTGTAATCAAAACTGTAGGTAAGACCCTTCTCTTTATCCGGCCCGTTCAGCGGCGTGTAAGGCTGAACAACTGTTTTTTTGAATGCCTTTTTAAGCAGGGCAAGTGATTTTTTTTTGGGCCTCATGCGTCGCGGAAGCGGCTGCAGGGCAAAGCGTTCCGGGCCGTCGTCATGGTTACCCCTTACAGCGTATACCCTGATATTTTTACGGAAAACAGGGTTCATGGCCCTTCTCCAGTTTTTGTACTGGTCACTGAAGGCTGTTCCGCCGTTTCTCAGCCAGCCGTTAACGAGGTCTCCTGAAACCAGCACAAAATCAGGTTCAATATCAGCTATATCTGCAGCAGTGAGTATCAGGATTTCACTGTTAATACAGGCTCTATTGTCAGGTGATCGGTCATTGTTTTGAGTATCACTTATTACAGCAAACTGCCATGGCGCATTGATTTCCGATGCGGCATTTTTTTCACTATTTTTGCTGAAGCCTGCGGTGACTGTCAGGGAAAAACAGAGAAGAGTTGTAATAATAAATTTAATTCGTGTCATTTTAAACTTCCGGCTTAATGTCAGTACGTTTTTTACCGGGGATTAAATTTTAATCAAGGTATATTTTTAAAAGAGAAGCCTGAAAGCTTTTGGCCTGTCAACTTACATCCTTGACAAAAGGTTTGAAGTTTTTTCTTCTATAGAATAGTTTCCAGTGGTAATTCCTGAATATATGTTTTAGAGTAAAAAAGCAAAGATTATATGAGGGTGGCCCGAAAGCAGGTTTTACAAAGGTTTGTCATTCCGGTTTTGCATCTTCAGTTTGTGCAAATACCGGAATCTCCGGATTGAATCAGCTGTATGAGATACCGGCATTTTACCCCAAGGGTACTTCTTCGTTGCACTCAGGGCGCGCACGCTGCAGCCGGTATGACAGGAAATTACTTTCAGGGCAGCCTCAATAGAACATTTTTTACCTGAAATAAATTAAGGAATTAATACTGAACAGTCTTTAAAATCATTAAAAAGATATATCTGAGTTTCAGGTGGCTGTTCAGATAGTTGCTTTTTATTTTTAAAGTTTATTTAATAATGCGGTTGAGGTGAAACAATGAAAATTCTTACAGATATAATTTCTTCCCTTGAAAAGGGGATCGGTATTAAAGAGATATGCAGAGGGCCGCTGTGGACAGGTGTTGTGAGCAGGCGCTGCGGCCTTGCTTCAGCTTTACACGAGGGGGATTGTTCTACCGCCGCAGGTAAGGGGATGCTTGATCCCGGGGCGTTTTTAAATATGACTGCTGATGATATGGCGGAGCTCTCCTTTTCGGAAAAGATCCCTGAGGCATCTCTCGGGCTGGCAGCGATAAATTCACTTATTAAGCTGAATGAGGATGATTTTGAAGAGGTGAATGCTTCAGAGTTTATCCTGAAAGCGGGCAAGGGAAAAAATGTGTCGATAATCGGGCATTTCCCCTTTGTGGATGAAATCAGGGAAGAGGCCCGGAATCTCTGGGTCATTGAAAAGAGACCCAGGGAAGGGGACTGCACGGAGGATGAAGGGAATAAACTTTTACCTGAATCAGATGTGATAGCGATTTCAAGTACCACACTGATAAATCATACCCTTTCTTCAATTCTTGAACTCTGCCCCCCTTCCAGTGTTAAGATACTATTAGGGCCGACCACTCCAATGACAGAAATATTTTTTGATCACGGTATTGATATAATATCAGGTTCATATGTAACAGATATTCCCCTTGTTCTCGAAAGTATAGGTATGGGTATAGGTTTTTCAGCAATGAAAAAGAGAGGCGGGATCAGGCTTTTAAGCCTGGTGAAGGACAGGGAGATGTATAAAAAAATTATGGGATGATGAACCAGTACTCTTTATGGAATTTTATTCTCCCGCGGCTGTTCCGGGGATTTCCGTGAATGCTTTATTGTTCGTAAAGTTGCATCCGGCGTTAAATTTTAATCAGAGTATATTCTTTAATTGAGAAATGTGATATTACCCTGTCGAGACAGTGAGCCCGCACTGTGAAATATATGGTTCTCTCAGTATTGATAATTTTTTTAAGGGAATTACAGAACCCTTTTCCTTCAAGTTCCAGAGGGCCGATTTCATCAATAAAAACCGGGCTGATGTTGTTTCGAAGAATATCATCAATTATTGAATCAGCAAAAACAAAGCCTTCCTCATAAAAGCTGAATGTCCCGCATGTATATAATGGTATTTTATCAGGAGGGAATAGCCCGGTTTTTAATGAAAGAGGCACTGTTTCACCGGTAGACAATCTTGTAATTTCATAACCCTGGAAGTCGGATTCCCTGAAAATTTTTTTTGATATAAAGCCGTCACCGTTTCTCTGCTCTGCATAGATAGAGTTTATTTTAGCAGTTTTCCCCTGGTTTATTTCTCCGCAGATTATATTGATCATTTCGTAAAGTTTAATAATCCGGAGATCCTGACTTCAGATCTCCGGATAATATTTTTACTGGCCGATTATTATTAAGCCGCTTATAATCCAGCAGCCGAGAGATAGAGCCAGACCCTGGATGAATTCCGGAATTTTTAAGTTCATTGAGAGGAATTCCGGTGATTCCGATTTTCTGTTGCCTAAACTGTATCCTGCTGAAAAGCCTGCACCTGCGAATATCGTCCATGGCAGCGCCTCGGCGTATAAATATGAGACAAAGCCGGCTGAGCTGTTAAAGGAGAGCAGATAGGGACATGGGGCGCATCGCATCCCTATAAAATAGAAAGCAATGGCTGAAGAAAAAGCTGCCGTTGAACCAAGAAAAAAAGTTTTTGCCGCGCCTGTCTTTTTTCTTCCTGAACCGGTTGCGTGAAAAAGAACCGAGAGAAATCCCGCGTGCAGAATAAGTGCCACGCATGTGTTGGTTTTACATGCAACAGGGGTGCCGCAAAGAACAACTCCCATCTGGACAATCAGTATTGCGGGAACCAGTATCAGTAATATATATTGAGCTTTTTTTAAGTAACCGCCCATAAATCCCATGACTGTAAATGCAATACCGGTAAGGATTGCAGCCCGGAGGGGTAGACCGAAATGTTTTATGAGGCTGTTCCCGGCAACCTCAGAGAGGCCCCAGATGGAACCTGCTATAAGAATCAGAATGATGAGACGTTGAAATGATAACTTTTTTTGTGGATGCATAAGTACCTCCGTATAAATAATAAATTTTATTATTAGTATGTTTTTTTTGGCATATATGCTGTAAAAGACATAAATAGCAAGTCATAATTCTGATAATAAAGTATTTTTTTATATTTTATTGATATAAAAAATGTTTCTCAGCACATTTCGGTAATGAAATCTTTTATTATTACAAAAAATAACACAAGAGGCTTTATTGTATTGACTATGATTCAGGCTGTAATATCAAAATGAAAAATGTGTTTATACGGTTCCACTTATAATTATTTATTTAACAGATAATCGGGGGGGGGGGAGATGAAACGGACTTCTTTCAATTTTAAATCATATCGAAATAATTCTTATTTTTTCAAAGCAGCGGTATTTTTAATGATGTTAATTTTTATTATACCGGCATGTTCCGGTAAAAGCGGGGAGGAGAGGGTAGCGGCAGATACCTGTGATTTAAGGGAGATCGTTGATATGGAGGGGAATCGTATCAGCGTTCCGGAAAATCTTGAAAGAGTGGCTCTTCTCGGCGGCCCCACAGGACAGGTTGCCTATATCCTGGGAGTTCAGGAGAGGGTCTGTGCTGTAACGAAAACAATTGTGACATCGGAACTTGTGGGCATTTTTGATCCTTCTATTAAAACACGGCCGGTGGTAAGGACTGTGAGCGGCACAGTACATATTGAAGAATTAATCAAAGCGAATCCTCAGCTGGTAATTGCAGGTGATATTGACGGTGGAATTGTTCAGAAAAAAACCAGCATACCTGTGGCATTTTTCAGTCAGGGTATGTCTCATGGTGTTAAGGAAGTTAAAAATGAGATCCGCTTTTACGCCTCTGTTTTTAAAGCGGAAAAGAGGGGGGAGGCTTACTGTAGTTATCTTGATTCAATGGTGTCAATGATAAAGAAACGGACTTCAGGTATTCCTGAAAAGCAGAAAAAAGTAATTTTTAACGGGTACGGTACCGGGCACCTCGTAACACTGGGGGGGGATACCTTTATTCAGGAGAGGATAGAAATTGCGGGGTGCCGTAATGCAGCGATTGATATCCGTACAACGGGTAAAAAAGAGGGACTCCATTCCGGACTTGGAGAAATTTCCATGGAACAGGTCCTTGCCTGGGATCCTGATATCATTGTAATAGATATGGGAAGCTGTGATGAGTTTGAGAAGGATGAAAGATGGGCCCCGATTAAGGCAGTTAAAAATGGAAAGGTTTTTATCCAGCCTGCCGGAGTTTTTATATGGGACAGGCCCACTGCCGAGGCGGCAGTCCTCCACCCATTGTGGTTTGCCATGACAGCTTATCCTGAAAGGTTTAAAGATATTTCGTTTTCTGATGAGGTTAGAAAATTCTACAGGGAGATCTTCGGTTTTAATCTTACAGATGAACAGGCCCGTATGGTTGTCAGCGGTTTGTTTAAATCAAAAATTATGAAGGGTGTTAAATAGCAGGTGCGGCGCATGCCTGTTGAAATTAAATATTGTTTTAATCATCCTGCAGAACGGGATGCCGGCATATGAATATACAGAGTGACGATTTAAATAAAAGCCTGAGCCATAAAGATTCAGGATACGGCAGGATTGTCTTTATCCTGAGCTTGCTTGTTTTTGCAATATCCCTGGTGTCTCTTATGATCGGAAGGATATATATTGAGCCGGTTACAATACTGAAGGTGATTGTTTCAGATTTTTTCCCTGTCAGTAAAGACTGGTCGCCAACTATAGAAAGCGTGGTCATGAATGTGCGGCTGCCCCGCCTTATTGCCGGCCTTCTTGTGGGTGCCGGACTTTCAATTTCAGGGGCCGCATTCCAGGGGCTTTTCAGAAACCCGCTTGTTTCTCCGCATATTCTCGGGGTCTCCGCGGGAGCGGGTTTCGGTGCGGCCCTGGGTATTCTTCTTTTTAACAGTCTTATTATCACGCAAATATTTTCGTTTGTTTTCGGTATTATTGCTGTTTGCATGGCATACATGCTCAGCAGGGTTTACAGAACATCGCCCATGCTTGTTCTGGTGCTTGCAGGTGTTATTGTTGGTTCTCTTTTTTCAGCACTTACATCTTTTATTAAATATATAGCTGATCCCATGAACCGTATGCCTGCTATAGTCTTCTGGCTCATGGGGTCGCTTAATAATGTCAGCAATAAAGATCTTCTTCTTGTTATGCCGGTCTTTGTCATATGTATTACATGTCTTATTATGATTCGCTGGAGAATCAATGTCCTCTCAATGGGGGAGGATGACGCAAGGGCCCTTGGAATCAATACTGAAAAGACAGGGGTTTTTATCATTGTTTGCGCAACGGTCATTACTGCTGCCTCGGTATGTATCAGCGGGATTATAGGCTGGATAGGTCTTGTTATCCCTCACGTGGGCCGCCTTATAGTCGGGCCGGATCACAGGCATCTTCTTCCGGTCTCTCTTCTTATAGGGGCCGGTTATCTTGTGGTTGTGGACACTATAACGCGCTCTCTGATGATAACGGAAATTCCCATCGGGATACTGACAGCACTTATAGGCGCCCCCTTCTTTGCTCTTCTTTTAAAAAAGAACCGGCCGGGATGGTAGTTTATGACAGAGCGTATAAAAGCGGAAAATATCTCTTTCAGGTATGGTTCTCCCGGTACACCGGAGGTTTTTAACTCTCTTTCATTTTCGGTTTCGCAAGGGGAACTTGTCTCTTTTCTGGGGCCTAATGGCACGGGGAAATCCACACTCCTTAAATGTCTAAACGGGATTCTCAGGCCAGATGAGGGGCTGGTTTATCTTGACGGTGTAAATTTATCCACTCTCTCCCGTAATGATATTGCCAGGAAAATAGGGTTTGTGCCGCAGTCCCAGAGTTCTACTTTTCCCTTTCTTGTCCGCGATGTAGTTGTTATGGGGAGGACTCCTCATCTCGCCATGTTTTCATCTCCCGGGAAAAAGGACCGTTTAATTGCGGATGAGATTATGGAACTGGTCGGTATCTCGCATATTTCAGGCAAACCGTGTAATATGATCAGCGGAGGGGAGTGGCAGCTTGTTTTAATCGCACGGGCTCTTACTCAGAAGCCGGAGATCCTTATTCTTGATGAACCGACATCGCACCTTGATCTGGGCAACCAGTTGAGGGTATTAAATTTTGTTTACGGGCTGGTTAAATCCGGTATTACAGTAGTTATGGCCTCCCATTTTCCGGATCATGCCTTTTTAGGTTCGAGCAATGTTGCGGTGTTAAAGGATGGAACCATAATGGCCCAGGGTACTCCTGATGATGTAATTACAGAACCGATTCTGGAAAAGACTTACGGAGTCAGGGTAAAGGTAAGCTATTTCGAAGAAGCGGGAAGAAAGGTTTGTGTGCCGGTGATTAATAGCTGATCGGATATTGAATCACCGGAGTGATATAATCTTATAGTGTAATTTTGTTTTAACAGTTACATCCGGTTTACCCGGTAGAAAGACCTGTTAGGCCTGATTTTACTGTACTCTATATTGTAAAAAAGGCTGTAAAAGCGTTCAGCTTCAATTGTCGGATCTTCGGGAAACCTGTCGGGGTGAAGAACTCCTGCAATGAAAAGAAGCCCCAACACCCACCTGAGACTCCCGAAATCCCACAATGACGGAACAGCGAAAACCTTTTTATTATCTAAAGCCGGACATTTCAGTCCGTTATCGATACAGTACCGGTAGAAGTCAGAAACCGGGCATGTTATGAATCCTGAGATAAAAATATATTCAGCATTGAATGCGTTGAATTCTTCAGCGGTTATGGTGACACCCGGTTTCCCTTCCCGGATAATTTCCTTGTTTACACAGTAACCGCCTGCAATAGTTACAAGGTTTGTCTCTATGCGTTCGGCATTAAGCGCGAAAAGGGGATATCCCATTGCATAATAGACCCTTGGTTTCTCCCGATTGTCCGGAGCCTCTTTGAACTGATTAAGTATATTTTCAATGTATGAGATCAGCTTTTTCCCTCTTTCCAGACTGTCTGTTTTTTCTGAGAGAAATTTTATAAGATCTGTATAGCTGTAGGGGTCCTGCATTATTTTATGAAATTTTTGAAGAAAATCTGTTTTCAGAACTTCAGACCATGTCGCATATACCAGGTCTTTACCGGCAGGATTAAGTGATGTTATAATAGACTGGATGATTTCAATTGCACGTGTCGTGCGGTATCCGCCGAAAAATCCCGGCTCATTAAAATTTTCATTGTGGAAGCTCCCTTTAAACGGAATTTTGTTTCCGCATCTGCATTCTCCCCTGTCGGCATAGTGAAGCACGCGTGCACCCATTGGTCCGTAGAATTCTCTATTTACAATAACAGAACCGCATGCGGGACATATAGTGTCCAGCCTGTCGGTTCCCGGGGAATTAAAGAGATATGTGAACGGAAGTGTTTTCCGGACTTTATCGCAGAGTAATTCAGATTCATATATGGTCGGTTCGTCTTCCATACTCGCATCTCCGAAGGGGAAGAAACGCATTATATGAAAAGGTATTTTATCTGACAGGGCAGCCACGTGGCGGGCAAGGCCGAGCACTTCATCCTCTCTCCCTTTGCTGTAGATTACAGAGACCTCTACATGAACACCTTTTTTATGGAGAATTTCAAGATTGCGCAGTACGGGGTTGATTCCCGGTGCGCCGCAGGCTTTATATGCGTCATCGGTAAAACCTTTAAAGCCTATATTGATGAAATCGAGGTGTGGAGCCAGTATTTCAATGGCTTCCTCTGTAAAGTAACAGTTTGTCGAACACCCTGCAAGAAGCCCTCTTGCCTGAGCCTTTTTAGCAACAGAGGTAAATGTTCTTAAGGAAACAACGGGGTCGTTGACACAGAAGACAATTCCCGTGCAGTTTTCTTCCATAGCTTTATTTACAACACTTTCCGCATCTACTTTTTTCAGCCCGCCGGAAATGTCCTCCATCCTCGCTGTGAGTGTTTCAGATATACACCCTCCGCACCTGAAGTTGCAGCCCACTGTACTGATCTGGAGAAATTTTCCCCGGGGGTTATGGTGCAGAATGGGCATTGTTTCAATGCTGATCGGGAAGAGAGTCAGGTAGAGATCAGGATAGAGTTCTTCAACCTGATCTTCATTAAGCCTGTACATGCCGCATTTCCCTGTTGCTCCATCTTTCAGCATGCATCCTATTTCGCATATATTGCATTTCATAAATTTTTCTCTTTCTGAATTATAAACCATAGGTTTGCATTGTCCTTTTCAACAGAATGAATTCTGGCAATAGAGGAGGAAAGGGCATCGCCGAGACGCTGAAGATTTTCAGGACTCATCCGTTTTGCCGCCCCCTCTTTAAAGTCCCCTGTTTTCTTCTCCATCTTTTCCATAATCTCCGCCTTCAGTTCAGGAGTGCCGAAGCCTCCTCCAATGAATGAGAAGCATCCCGGTTTCAGTATGCGGTGAATCTCATTAAACACCCGGATCGGTTCATCCCAGAAAAAGATCGAACCCCGGCTTACCACGAGCTCAATCGAGTTATCATGAAAGGGGAGAGAGTGGACGTCACCCTGCATGGGGAATACTTTCCCATTAAGGCCTGATTTACTTATATTTTCCAGTGCAAGCTTTTGTGCATGAAAAGAAAGATCAAATGAAATGGAGAGAAAATCGCTTCGCCCTGACACAGCCATAGCTAAATGACCCGGCCCGCTACCAAGGTCGAGGCATATCCCTTTTTTTACAGGAGTTTTATTAAGTATTATCTCAGCGAGTACAGGATATACAGGGGCAAATATGGTTCCGGCAATTTCATTAAACCGGGCAGCTTTAGTTTCCTCGTTTTGCGGTTTGGATAGTTTCATTTTATACCTGTTATCGTAAATTTTATTTCAATTTAAAAAGAGATTTTGTTTTGATAATTGCTCTATTAAAATGTTTATATGGTTATTTTTTGTAATTTTTTAAGATAATTTTAATTACTAAATATAAATTATGAAAAAAGTTACAAAAAATACAATTAATAATTGACTCTTGATGGTTTTTTTTTGAAGAACAGGATATGTCAAGTTTGACGGGGTAATCTGTCCGCAGCCGGCGGCTATTTATATAGTAATTGTAAAATCATCTCAAGGCTGCAGAAGGAAAACAGATCCTGAGTCCCGATCTGAAATAAATAAAAAATTTTTACCTTCGCCGGACATTTAAAAACAATACGAAAGGAGGACGGTGTGAAAAGGCATCTGGTTCTATTTATTGCATTAATTTTTATTTTTACCGGGGCTGTTTCGTATTCACAGGAAGATGTGAATACAGATAATGCTCCTGATAAAACATCAGAAAAATCTGATCAGAAAAAGAAAACTCCAACAAAAACATTTGAGATGGGGGAGATCGTTGTAAAAGACAGGGCAATCGCGAATATTGAGGACGCGTCAACTACAACAGAGATAACAGATCAGGATATAAAGGCGAGAGCGGATAAGACATTAGATGAATCCCTTAAAGGAGTACCGGGGATGAATGTTTATCAGGGCCAGAAAGGACAGCAGGGTTTTACCTTAAGGGGCTTCAAACATGATAAGGTGGTTATACTGGTAGACGGCCTTCCCTTTGAAGAGATATATGATGGAGGCGGCGGAGATATTTCAAGAATTCCTGTTATGAATGCCTCCAAGATTGTTGTTAACAGGGGCGTTTCATCGGCACTTTACGGGGCAAGGGGAACGTTCGGCACAGTTAATGTTATAACTCAAAAACCGGAAGAGATGTATACACGCGTCAGCGCTGAGTATGGAGAGTATAGCAATTATATGCTTAATGTTTCACACGGTGCGCCTGTTGGGGATTTCTATTACTGGATTACCGGTTCAGTTATGAATTCTAATGGCTATGATGTGTCGGCTAAGCTCACGAAGTCTGAAAGAAAGAAGTGGTTTAATAAGCTTACTTCCAATCTGGCAGGAAAGGACGCGGACACTGTAATTGCTGACGGAAACTTTGCATTGGATAATTATATTAATGGCGGGGACTCATGGGAGCATACTGAATACCGCAGGTATTATCTTTCCGGTAAAGTAGGATACGAAATTACTGATAATCTTGAAGCAGGTATCTCAGCGAGCTATTACCAGAATGAGCAGCTGTTCCTGGGATTCTATCCGAACGCCCTGGCTTCATATGATGAAGAAACCGGTACGTGGGATGGTATAGCGGACAATTACCATGCGAATCCTAACAGGAGTGTTTTTGCACAGAGAGACTGGGAGTGGGAGGAGGATTACAGGTATGATATATCCCCTTACATTAATTTTGAAAAGGGTGACCTTTCAGTAAAAGCTAATATATTTTATGTATCTCAGATGAACAGCCTTATATACTGGAATGATCCGGATCTCTCTCAGTCAACAACTCCATGGTGGGATCCCTCCAAGGTTTATGAAGACAGCTACGGATTTTATGTCTATCCGAGCTATAAAATTTTATCCTGGAATAAAGTTTCAGGGGTTGTACACTACAGGACTGAAACTTATGAAAAGAAGGTGCAGGATGGGGCAGATTTAGACAGTGCATATCATACTACCAAGGAGATGTCTGCATATTATGTAACTGTTGGGGTTGAAGATGAGATGTCCTTTAAAACAGTTGCCGGTGATCTCGGTGTAACCGCGGGTGTTTCATATGATGCACAGAAATTTGACAGATTTGAAATAACAGGAAAGAATGACGGGGATTACCCGGATGAAGATTCAACGCTCTGGGGAACAAATGATTCATTTAATCCGGTTGCAGGTGTAATGTATGAACCTTTAAAAGATTTTCTTGTTTTCAGAGGTTCAGCAGGAGTTAAGGTTGAATTTCCGAATCTGCATCAGGTGTCAGATAATGATGATGCCGATGTAACCGAAGAGATAAAACCGGAGAAATCATACAATGGAAATATCGGCTTTGAGCTTTTCTTCTTTGATAAAATGCTCAGTTTGAGAAATGATTATTTTTATACAAAGTTTGAAGATAAAATTGAAAGATTACGTGACGCTGATGCTGATGATGACATAAATATGAATATTGATGGCCGTATAATGCAGGGGCTTGAGAGCATAGTTTCTGTTAATGTTGAAAATCTTCTTAATGTAATGGATCTGAGTATTTCACAATCTTATGTTTATACACATGCGAAAGACGAAGATGACTCTATCGTTACAAAAGGTGAGGATGTTGAGGGATGTCCCGAGCATCAGTTCGTTACCCAGATACTTTTTGATTTTGTTACAGGTACAAGCCTCAATATATGGGGCAGCTACAAGACAAATGAAAAACTTTATATAATGAAATCTGATCCTGCAGGGGCTACTGAGCCTTATTCAACAAAATATTATACCACAATTGAACTTCATGATCCCCTTATGTTTAATGTTAAACTTTCACAGAAGTTCATGGAAAAATTTGAAGTGTATGTATCATGCAAAAATATTTTTGATGATTACAATGCGGATCCATTTAATCCCGGCCCGGGAAGAATGTTTTACGTAGGCGGCAGCGCGGAATTTTAACAGGCAATACGCGGGCGGTTAATACCGCCCGCTCATTTTTTCATCATGAGGATAATATGAATAAAAAATATATAGCAATAGTAGCCGCAGCAGTGATTGCGATTATCGGTTTCGGCTATGCCTGTTCCTCTTATAAAAATTATTATGAAATAATGGCGGTTACAGGGGCAACTCCCGTAGCTGTGAAGCAGGATCTCAATAAAGACATAACACTGGAAGTTTCAGGTAATACAAAACGGATTTATAAATTTGATGAAAAATCACTGAATGCTTTCGCCTCTGTATATCTCCGGACATTGGAGATGACATCTGAGGGAAAGTTTGAGGGTACATACCGGTATTCAGGAATTCCGGTTCTCAATATCCTTGAAGGAATCGCTCCTGAAAAGCCTGAAGGTGCTCCGTTTAACAGGCCTCTCGACATGGTCGTTACTTTTATTTCATCTTCCGGCAAACAGTCTCATTTCAGTTACGGTGAACTGACAATGACTGATGATTCATATCCCGTGATTCTTGCATACAGCCGAAACGAGCTTGCTCCATCAGAAAATCCCCAGAAAAAACCTTATACTCTTAACATTCATAAGGGTGATGTTAAAGGTTTGCGCCTTGTGTGCCCGGGAGATAAGGACACTGCCCGGTATCTTGATGATGTAACAAAAATTGTCCTCAGGGAAATAGATGTTGATAACAGCGGGCTTCCTGAAATGCGTAAAGGCTTCAAGTGCAGTTCCGACTCGCTTAAAGGCGTTTATAAAAATAAAATTTCAACTCTTGTCCTGAAAGGAACTGAGCCTGTAGCTGTGACAAACTGGCTGCGCACAGGGCATGGGCAGGGATATAAAGGTTTGGCGTCAACAGCAAATGGATTCAGCCTCAGATCTGTTCTCAGAAAAAATTTTCCCGGTGCTGGTGAAAAACATTTTTTTCTCTTCGTTGCATGTGACGGCTACAGGTCAATATTTTCCGGGAAAGAGATCTTCAGTACTGATGCCGGCAAAGATATGATGATAATGACAAAAATTGACGGGAAACCGGTAATGGGGAAAATAAGTGTCGCACCGGTGCGGGATTATTTTGTAGACCGTGGAGTATGGGGTTTAACTCATATTGTTATGCTCGATGCAATTGATGACATTAAATAACCGGAATATGGCGTTCTAATTATGAAAGAGTTGGTTTACTTAATATCTGCGGCAGTGTTGTTTTATGCTGTCGCTGTTTTTTTTATGATTTTTAAAAAATACAGGGCTGCGGCCTGTTCAATTGCCGCAGGCTTTATTGTATACACTGTTTTTATTTTTTCAAGGGGATGGATGTCATCTCTGTTCACAACATATGGAATATTTGAAGGTGTATTCTTCCTGCCCTGGGCAATGGCTCTGATCACAGTCTTACTCGTTTTCTTTTCAGCGGAGAAAGAGGATGCGGTTACAGCGGTAATCCCCCTGTTATGTTTTTCTTTATTTGCCGCGTTTTATCCCAAGGGGATAATACCACCCACTCCGAATAAACTGACAGTCTGGGCCGATATTTTTTTTATTACTGAACCTCTGGGGCATGCCTGCTTTTACCTCGGCGGGTGGTTTGCCGCTCTTTCAATTGTGAGAAAAAGGAAATCGGTCGACTATCATTCGCTGCTTGTATGGGGTTTTGTTATTTTCAGCGTATCCCAGGTTACCGGTGCTGTGTGGGCGTTTCTGGGCTGGGGTTCGCCATTCCGGTGGGGAGCGAGACATTTCCAGTCAGCCGTGATCTGGAGTTATTACGCAGCGTATATTCATATACGTTTTCTTAAAGGATGGAGCGAATTTCGGAAAATGGCGTATGCTGCCGCAGGAATGGCGGTTGTAGCTTTATGTACAATGGGCGCGCATTTTAAGGAGCTGAGCTATCCGAGGATAGGTATGTGAACATGAAAAATATTATTGAATTTGCGGGTAATCTGAGATTTGCGTTCTGGCTGCTTATCGCTGCCGGGGCTGTAATGTGGATAGGCTCGATTTATGCGGCATCCAATCATACCCTTATATATTCCTTAAACGGCGTCCCTTTGATTGAATGGTTTACCACAAAGGGGGTGGAGAATATCTCTGTAACATGGTGGATCCCTGTAATGTTTGTCATATTCACTCTTCTGGGGATTAATATCATTGCATGTACAATTAATAGAGTTCTGCTTCTCCTCCCGCGAAAAAAGATTGTAGGGACAAAGAGGTTCCTGGTTTTAATCGCTCCGTCAGTGATTCATTTTCTTTTCATGCTTATGCTTGCCGGGCATCTGCTCAGTTTTACGGCAGTGAGTCAGAAGAAAATCCCTGTTGCTGAAGGTGAAACACTGCAGATCTGCGGCCTGAAAGATGTCATGGTTAAGTCAATAAAATATGAATATTTTCCTGATTCCTCCATGTTGAGGCACAGAATAAAACAGACCACCGTTGAAATTTCAGCGGAGAATAATGGCGGAAGTTTTACCCGCGAAATTGCTTTTATGGAACCGGCCATAATTAATGGTAATATAATACTCCTTGATATGGAGAAAAAGAGGCAGGACAGAATAGTTATACCGGAACCTTCAGAGGATAGCTGTAACAGGGAACAGAGATTTCACTATGCTAAAAAAACTCCCGATGTAAAACCGCAGTTATATCTGCTTGTTATCAAAGACCCGGGGCTCGTCATTCTGCTTCCCGGTTTTTTTATAGTTATTCTGATTATGGGGTGGTATTTCTATCAGATAAATAATTCAAAAAAGAATAAAGAATTTATGGAAGTTGAACATGAAGCTGTCAATGGTTAAAAAAGCTTTAATTGTAAATCTGTGTTTTCTGTTTTTTATATGTACAGCAGTTTCTGCAGACCGGTCCGTAGCGCATGCTCAGGGCCTGGAAAAGTCAGATGTGCAGAAAACAGAACAACCTGCAACTCAGGAATATCCGGATGTTGTTGAAAAAAATAAAATATCTGAACCCGCGTGTGACAGTAAAAAATCCGTTTTTCTTTACGACTGGTTCAGGCGCGGCGGTCTGTTTATGTGGCCCATAATACTTGCAGCGGCCCTTGCCATGGGACTTATTATTGAGAGGTTCCTTTTTTACAGAAAAGCGCAGCTGAAACCTGAAACGTTCCTTGAGGAGATCAATAATAGACTGGGGAGCGGAACTATAGATGATATTATCAGTCTGTGTAGTGGAAAGAATATTGTGTTGTCCCGCGTTCTGCTCAAGGGATTGAACCTGCGTAAACTCGGGCTTGATCATGTTGAAAAGGGAATAAGTGCGGCAGGTTCAATAGAGGTGGCGTCTCTGGAAAAGGGATTAAGCGTACTCTCCGCAATCGGTAATATTGCCCCTTTAATAGGATTTCTAGGAACAGTTTCAGGTATGATTACCGCCTTTCAGAGCATTGCCGCAGCGGACCAGGTAAGCGCGCGTCTTGTGGCAGGGGGAATTTACGAGGCTCTAATCACAACAGAGGCAGGACTTATAGTGGCTATCCCTGTTCTCGCGTTTTATAATTTTTTTGTTCACAGGATTGAGGCTTTTGTTGCGGATATTGAACGTATTTCATCTGAAATTGCTGAAAAAATGATTGGTGAAAATGTCTAGGATAAAGAGAAATGCACGGGCTACGGCAGAGATTACTCTCTCTTCAATGTCGGATATAGCGTTTCTCCTGATTATTTTTTTCCTGGTGACTTCAATTTTTTTAATGAAGGATGGGCTTCATGTTGCCATGCCTGACAAAAATAAGGCCCCGGTTTTTGTATCACCTGATAAAATTCTTACTATTGAATTCAGAAGAGATGGCGTTCTTTATTTGAAAGATAAAAAAACCGATATGCCCGCGATAAGGGAGGAGCTTCTGAAGCTGAATAAAAGTGCGGGTGAAGCAGTTCTTCTTAAAATTTCAGGTGAACTTCCATATGAAAAAGCGGTAACACTTATAGATGCAATTAAGGCATCAGGTGAAACAAGATTTTCAGTGAGGATGATATAGCCTTTTATGATTAATCGTAAACATATATCAAAGGGAATACTTCCCCTCACCTCAATGGCAGATATAGCCTTTATACTTCTGATTTTCTTTATCCTTACAAGCACTATAGATATGGACAGAAGTATAGCTGTAGACCTCCCTGTGACAGAAATATCTTCCGGGGGTTCGTATAAGTTTTTTCATGTCTGGATTAACCGGAATGGCGATATTTATCTTCGCGGCGAAATTAAGACAGAGGGTGATCTTATAGAATTTGCAAAGTATAAGGCTATAGACAACCCTGATGTCAAGGGGCTTATAGGAGCTGATAAAGGGGCGCCATTTAAGGAAATAAACAGGATAATGGAAGTCCTCAGGGATTCCGGTGTGTATAATATTGTATTGTTAACGAAAAAGAAGAATGAATAGAATACAGGTTTTTTCAGCAGAAAGGATTAAGATATATTTCAGGCATCACCCGGACCTGGCCTGGGCGTTATTATCTTTTGTTTTTTTGTTCGCAATGCTCTTTCTGGTACGATGGAGTGAATCGTCCGTATATGATGATTTTGACGTTGATGAAACAATAGAAATGATTGAGCTCAGGCTCTCTGAACCTAAACAGATTGCTGAAATAGTGGAGAGCACTGAATTGGCGGAATCTGATATTAAAGAGGTCGTTGAAGATAAACCTTTATCTTTCGGTCAGGAAAGCTCCGATTTTAATGATCTCGATAATTCATCAACTCCCCCAAGACCTCTGTTTTCCAGAACTCCTCCATATCCTGATACAATGAGAAAAGCCGGGGTAGAGGGAGTAGTGGCAGTTGAACTGGGAATTGACGAAAACGGTAATGTGGTTTACGGGAAAATAGTACGATCCCTGGGGAGAGATTTTGATGTTGCCGTAATCCAGTGGGCAAAAAGAATCAGGTTCTATCCTGCTAAAGACTGTGACAGAAGACCTATGAAATGCCGGATCCTCCTCCCTGTGCGCTTCAAACTTGAAGGTTGAATGATTTAGCAGCTCAATAATCCTCTTTAATAAAAAACTTCCTACAATACCGCCTTTTTTTTATTTGATTAAATTTTATTATAATGAAAGAGTAGCAGGTGAGCATTTTTAAATCGCGCCGGAGGTTCTGATGAAGCTTAATAATGAGGCAAAAGTGGGTCTCATGATAACACTGAGTTTCACTATATTTATAGGCCTTGTGGCTCTCCTTGCCAAAATAAACGTGGCAAGTTCGGGCTATCATCTTTATATATATTTCGGCTTTCTCAATGACCTTCAGGTAGGCGCTCCTGTAAACATTGCCGGTGGTATAAAGATTGGCCAGGTGACAGAGATTAAGCAGTCAGGAGAAAAAACTGAAGTCATTGTCTGGATTGACAACAAGTACAGGCTTATAAAGGATACCAGCTTCGCAATATTCACAAAGGGGATAATAGGTTCAAAGTATATAAACGTGTTTGTTCCTCCTTCTACAAATGTGGAGGATTTTCTTGGTGACGGGGACAGCGTGTACGGGGTCGATCCCCCCAGTTTTGACCAGATGATGCTGATTTTTCAGACCTTTATGCATGGAGATAACGGGGGCGAACTGCTTGCCCAGATTTTCCAGAACTCCAAGCAGTTTGTTGAGAACCTTAACAGTATATCAAGGGAGAACCGGGGCGATGTGAGGCAGTCTGTTGTAGCCGCCAAGGCATCGATAATACTCTTCTCCCAGCAGATGAAGATTTTCATGGTGGAGCTGAATAAGTTTACCAGGAACATGTCTTCTCTTTCTGAAAAGAACAGGGAGGAGATAAATGTCACCATACGCAACCTTTCCGAGATTTCAAGCAACCTTAACAGGATCATCCAGAGGCTGGAGGACGGGAGGGGAAGCCTGGGCAAGCTTATGACAGATGAGGAGATCTACTATAATATAAAAGATGCTTCACAGTCCGCGAAAGAGCTGTTCAGTCAGCTCAAGCAGGATCCTTCGAAACTATTCTTTAAACAGAAACAGTAGGTTATGGCAAAAAAAACAGATTTATTCGTGTGCGCCGCGTGCGGTGCTGATTATTCCAAGTGGAACGGCAGGTGCTCCGCCTGCGGTGAATGGAACACTATAATTGAAAAACCGCAGGAGGCTAACACGAAAAAAAAGGGCTCCCCCTCCGCAGTGCCCCTGAGCAGTATAGGAAAGGAAAACCTTGAGAGGATAAGCACAGGTAACGGCGAGTTTGATCTTGTATGCGGGGGCGGGATTGTCCCCGGCTCGGTGATACTACTTGGCGGTGAGCCGGGGATCGGGAAGTCTACACTTGCCCTCCAGATATCCCAGGAACTGCGGGCCCTTTATATATCCGGAGAGGAGTCCCCTGCCCAGATCAGGCAGAGGGGGGACAGGATAGCAATAGATCCTTCAAAGGTGAATATTTCGGTGAACAACGAGGTCGATGATATAATCTCCCTTGTGCGGAAGATGAAGCCGGGATGCCTGATTGTTGATTCAATCCAGACTGTGTACAACTCCGAACTGCCCGGAATTATAGGATCTGTGAGCCAGGTGAGGGAATCGGCATCAAGACTGGTTGATCTTGCCAAGAGGAGCGATATCCCGGTAATTCTCATAGGTCATATCACAAAGGAGGGGAGTATCGCGGGCCCTAAACTTCTGGAGCATATAGTTGATACAGTCCTTTACTTTGAGGGGGATTTTTCCAGGGAATTCAGGGTGCTCCGCGCCTTTAAAAACAGGTACGGTTCTGTAAATGAACTGGGGCTTTTCCGCATGACAGGAAACGGCCTGGAGGAGGTTAAGGACAAGAACCGTATTTTCCTGAATCCATTCAGATCTCCATCACCGGGGAATGCGGTTTCAGCGGCATTTGAGGGGAGTAGAACAATACTTTTTGAAGTGCAGGCCCTTGTGACTTTTTCAAGTTTTTCAAACCCCAGGAGGCTCTCGGACGGGTTTGAACTAAACAGGCTCATTATAATCTGCGCGGTACTTGAAAAACATGCGGGCCTGAAACTGGGGAATTTTGATGTATTTATTAACGTTTCCGGCGGATTCAATATAAGCGAGACTTCAGGAGATCTGGCAGTTGCTGTTGCCATTGCCTCCAGCCTGAAGGAGAAGTCAGTTGAGGAGGGAAGCGGGTTTATAGGAGAAGTATCTCTTGCAGGGGAACTCCGCCCTGTATCACAGATAGAGAAAAGGGTGCAGGAATTCAGGTTTTCAGGTTTTAAAAGAATTTATGTGTCAGAAGGGGATGTAGAAAAGGCGAAAAGTGCCGGGTTTGACGGGGATATTATCGGAGCGCGTACCGTGAGTGACGTGCTGGGGCTTGTTTTCTGAGAGAAAAATTCTTGCTAAAAATGAATATATCTGTGAAATTGTTAATTTGTATGCCGATATTGAAGATATCGGATGTATAACTGTCATTGTGAGGCATGAAATGCCGTGGCAATCTGTTAAGGCTGTTTTTCTTTTGTGAAAAAGTCAGAGGATTAAAAGAAGAATAGATTAGTTTCCAGCTCTTCGTGCGTTCGATCACCGGAATTTATCCACGTTAAGGCGGGGCGGGAATGACAAAGATAATTATGATCTAAGAAAAAAAACGAGTAAAAAATATGAGATTCAGATTAAGAAACTATCATAATAAATTTTCACGAAAATTTTACGAGAATTATTTCATGCTCAGAAAGAGAAGGGAGAAGATCTGGAAAAGTTTTCTTGAAAAGGGCCATGAGAAGATGACCGTTATGTTTATACCCCATAACGAAAAGAAGATTTTTAATTTTCAGATATCGAAGTTTATAATATTTTTCTTTATAAGCCTTTTTGTCGTTATCCTTGTTACATCATCATACGCGGTAATAAAGAACAGGCAGATAAAAATGGAAGAGAGGAAACTCCTCCTTTCATATAATGATATAAGGGCTGACCTTATAAGGTATGAACAGGCGGCAGATGAAATTATTGATATTATGGATGATCTGAAGCCTGAAATAGAGGAGCTTTATCAGCTTGCAGCCGGCACGGATGAGATCGGTGATATATGGTCATTCAGGGAGTATGACAAGGAGACAATGGATGAGCTCCAGAAGAAAAAGAGAATTGTTCCTGCGGAGATTTTCTCCATGAAAGAGGTGCAGAGGGACCTCCTGAGCACAACAAGTACTGTAAAAACGATCAAAAATTTTATAGATGTAAGAAGCAAGGTCATAAAAGACATGCCTTCAATTGTCCCAAACCCCGGGCATATATCCTCTCTTTTCGGATGGAGGCGATCTCCCTTTGGGCACGGTAGGGACTTCCATACAGGGATAGATATAGCCGCATCGGCAGGCACAACTATACGCGCAACTGCCCCCGGTGTTGTGGTATCCGCCGGATTCAGTGGAGGTTACGGACTTGCGGTACGCATCCGGCACAAATTCGGATACGATACGATTTATGCCCACATGAGGGCCACGGCAGTTGGCAAAGGGGCAAAGATACGAAAGGGTGACAGAATAGGTTATGTGGGCATGACCGGAAACGCAACAGGCAACCACTGTCATTACGAAATAAGGCTTGGTGATATCCCCATAAATCCATATCCTTATATGAGCAGGATGTGGTAATTTTTTATTGCCTAATTCAGCAGAGTTTTGTATAATCCTTTAAAAAAATTACAAATCAGCTGCTGAATGGCAAAAAAACTTATAACTTATCTCTCAGCAATAACAATAACAGCATCTGCAATATTGTTCTCCGTTGCAGCTGAAAAAAGCGGCTACAGGGAGATGTTTGTCGATTTTCTTGAGAAATCGGCAGGTTCCGGTGAAAAAGAAAAAAGCGGTACTGTTTTCATTGACAACGGGCAAAGCGGCCCCTCCGGGTACAGCAAAGGGGACTGGCATGAATACACTTCAGATAAAGCAAGTTATTACTTCCTGAAATCTTCAACAGGCGGAAATATATACTCGGGCGAGGATTTTAATATAGACTCTTATGGAACTGCGAGCCTTAAGCTTCAATATGGTAAATCGTATTTTACGAACAGTAAATATAAGCAGTATGATGAAGACAGTCCTGTTTCAAGGGTAATAACAGAGGGTTTCTTTCCGGAGCAGGTTGTACAGCTTCACGTTGAAGGGAAGGTCGGAGAGAGAATAACGGTATATATAGACCATGACAGTACCAGGAGCAAGGATGAGAACCATTATCTCATGCAGTACAGGGCCGGCTCCGATGAAGAATTAATTCGTGAAATTAATGCCGGTGAGATTGATATAAAGTTTAATCATTCTAAATATGCTGTATACGATAACACCGATGCCAAGGGCCTCGGTGTTGACCTGACAATCGGGAGAGACAGTTTTTTTGTCAAGGCATTCGGGAGTATTTCGAGAGGGATTACTGCGGTTGAATACTTTACAGGCAACTCATCAAGGGGGAGCATTAAACTTTCTGAATACCAGTACGTCAGGAGGACCTATTACCAGCTTGAACCCTTTGTAAGATATGACGGCGTAACAGTAACTCCAACCGGCGCAGGGGTCTATTCTCTTGTGACCTTAACCTCGGCTCCTGCGTCTCCTTCAACTTATTCACTTAACCAGGTGGGGATATCCTCAGAGGGATTTGTCCTTTACATGGATGATCAGAACCAGTATAACAACCTTAATGCCATACAGTTTCCTCTTGACGGGGGGTATTACACAAAACTTGTTAACGGGACAGATTATTCGATTAATTATACTACCGGGGCTGTAACATTCCTGAAAACCGTTAATGAAAATGCAAGGATTTTCGCCGCATACAACAGGAGCGGCGGGACCCTTGACCCATGCGCGATACCGCCCGGAGATGCCAGTCATCCGGGAGGCATCTTTACCGGAAAAATTATTGTTTTTATCAAATACGGATATTCACTGAATGAAGATGTTGTCACCCGGGACTTCGCTTTTAACGCGGGTGAAACCGACAGCAATGGAGACGGGAGGGTCAACCTCGATGTCTACGAGATCCGTTCATATTACTATCTGGGTTCAAAAAGCCTGCTGTCAGAGAACTTTGCTCTGAGTTTCGCTCAGGAGAACAGCGAGATGACTTCCGCTGACATTTCATCTCTTTCGCCATATTCAGTTGACCAGGCCGGCGGCCTGCTTAAGTTCACTCTCAGGGAGCCGTACCGGTCATTGCTGGGCGCATCGGCAGGAGATATTATATACAGCGAAAAATATCTTAATGATACATACCTTTACTCAAGATTTAATATAAATTCAGAATACTGCATAGACTCAAGGATTTTCCAGCTGAACCATTCCAATATAATTAAAAACAGCGTCCGCATAAAGGTGGCTAAAAAAGAGATAACCAGGTCCCTTTACAGCGTTGATCATGAATCCGGATTCATTACCTTTACAAATTCCACAAGTCCCGTTATAGGCCCGAATACTGAAATCGAGATAAAATACGAATATCTCCCCATGGGGGTTGCGACCAACAGTTTCCAGGGCGGTGTCCGGGCGGATTATGAACTGACCAGGGACATAAAGATAGGCGGCAGCGTAATGGTATCAAAGGACAATGAAGGGGAGGTCGTGCCTGATGTCGGGGATGAAACGAAACAGACCAATCTCTTTGAGGGGGATGTGCTTTTAACACTCACGTCTAAACGGCTTTCGCAGATATTCAAGGCGTTTACAGGCAGGCGTTCCCTTAAGGTCCCTGCGGAGTTTACCGCGTACGGCGAGTATGCAAAGAGTTTCCAGAACATAAACACTTTTGGCAAGGCCCTTGTTGACAATATGGAATCTACTGATGATATTGTGTCTGTATCACTTTCGGAAAAAGAGTGGATTCTCTCATCCATGCCAGCGGGTCTGACCCAGGGAGACAGGGCCCTCCTTTATTACTACTATTACCGGGACCCTGACTCTCCCGAAAGTCTCCGTGGAGCGGGTTTCAACCCCTATACCGTGGCCTACAGCGTAAAACCGGGCCCGTTTAACATAGCAATGGGGCATATAGATGATGCTGTAACAGATCAGGATTCACAGAAGTCACTGGTATTTGATTTTGATTTTTCATCCGGGGAATGTTTTTCGGCTGTTACAAGGAGGCTCTCTTCTGAAGCAGTGGACCTTTCCGGTATGCAGTATGTCGAGATGTGGGTAAGGCTTGACGGTGGTTCCAGTATTGATCTATACGCGGACTTCGGAGCTGTTAATGAAGACTCTGACGGCGACGGCATTCTTGATAAAGAGGATTCCAACAGTAACGGCTATATAGATGCCACCCCTACAACAGGGTATTCAGAGGACCGGGGTTATACCTTTAACGGAACCAACCAGACCGTTGTAGGCTCCGGGCCGGGGCTGAGCAGTTCGACAAAGGGTGACGGAATACTGAATACCGAGGACCTTGACGGCAATGGTACACTGGATACATCAGAATCGGTTTATACCGTAAGCCTGGGGACACTGAACAATACCTCGGGCGGATGGGTAAAGATAAAAATAAACATAGATTCCCTGACCTCAAGTGATATAAATATACTGAAGCAGACCTCAAGCATAAGGCTTTACGGAAGACAGAACAGCGGTACAACCGGCAGACTCTACGTCGACAGTTTCAGGGTGGTGAGTTCATTATGGAAAAATATGGAACTTGACGGCGTGTCTGTGGACAATTCGAATATAATAAATATTTCTCTTTTGAATACATTGAGTGACAGCGACTACAGGGGGAGCTCGTTTCTTTATAAAGAGTCAGGGCTTTATGAATCTCTTTACGGCAGCGGGAGTATTGATGATATAAACAGTCAGAGTGAAACCGCCCTGCAGATTGATTACAATATCCCGGTAGGGAATTCGACAGTGTCGGTTACCAGAAATTTTTCCAGGAAACTGGATATCCGGTTTTATAAAACGCTTAACGTGTGGGTTAACGCCAGATCAATAGATGCTTCAAACACCATATCTTTTATTCTTGGATCATCAGATAATGACTATGTTGAATACAGGGCTGTCCCGGCAGGGACTCTTTCATGGGAGAAAGTTTCATTGAAACTTTCGGGTGATTCTGACGGTTCAGTTGAAAAGTACCTTGTACAGGGGAAGCCTGATTTCAGAAGAATCAAATATATGAAAATAGGAATTAATGGCGCTGACACATCGGGGAGCATCTGGTTCAATGAAATCTACGTCTCAGAGCCTGAAACACTGGAAGGCTCAGCGCACTGGTACGAAACCAACCTTAAAATTTTAGCCCCGCTTGCAAAGACGGATGCAGGGACCCCTATCCTGTCAGATGTTAAAATACGTTATGTAAACAGGGGACACTCTACCTATTTTAATTCACTTAACAAAACAACCGCAGACATCAGCGAGAATTATAATGAAGTCCATGCTTCATCAAGGGTGCTGCCGTATCTTAAACTTGATATGGATTATATAAGGGAGAAAGCTGTTTCGGACAGTATTGATGAAAATATCGCCTATGACAAGAGAGGCGAGACAGTAAACAACCAGTTCCAGGTAAATACAGTTTTCAGCTCCACCGGAGGAGCTGTGCCTACGGTTGTTTTTAATTATATGATGGCAAACAACCTGAACAGAAAAAGCCTTGAGACATCGGGAGTTGACTACAGGGAGAAGAGTGATGATATAACACATACACCTGTAATAAGCTGGGAACAGAATTTCGGAGAGTTCCTGTTCGGCAAACTTAACTTTAAGGCCGGGATGGACATGATGTTTAATGAGAGTACTGTAAACAGGGATGCTCTGAACAGTACAAATTCTGTGCTTGCCTCTTATGCAAACCTTGAGGAATTAGACAAGCGGCAGCAGGCCAGGGCTCGCGTGCATCTGAATTATTCTGCAGGGAAGTTTTATCTCCGTCCTGCTCTGGAGAGCTTTTCAAATGAAGTGGTAAAACTGAAAGGAAGTGACGATGATCTCGGAATAGGTGGCGACGTGAATGGCGGTTTTCATTTACCTTTTATGCAGACAGAGAGGATGAAGTTTCTTGAAAGGAATAATTCATTGACCCTTTCAACAGGTTACAGGGGAACGGATTATGTTGCTCCTGAATATTCGATGGGTATGTATTACAGGGAGAACAGTTTTTCAGACTACAGCGACAACGTTATAATAGGTGAGGGTTTTGAAAGGTCAAAAAGCGGGATATCGAATTTTCAGACAAGAATCAGGCTTCCTGTCATGCTTGGCCGTATGGATATTTTTAAAAACCTGAAAATGTTCCAGATCAACTTTGCAAGGTCTGTCATGCTTACTGAAACCGATGTCCCGTATGAGGGGGAGGGTACCGGTTATTTTAACGAGGATTATGGGGTATCAAGAGTCTACTCGAAACTTTCCTCCGGGGCCTATAATCTTCTGTCCCGATGGCCCGGTTATTTTTTCTTCGGAAGGGGGAATTATGCCAATGGGAGGGATTTCGTTTACGGTAAATTGAATGAAAACCTCCCTGTAATGGAGACAGCTGCTGCCGTTGAATATAATAACTCCCTGTCCCTTCAGGAGGATATCTCTGCTGACCTTCAACTCAGCGTATCGGAAGCAGACATTACGTTGACAGGGGCCCTGGGCCAGAACTGCCAGAGAAGTGATATTTACGGTGTTCCCAGTCAGGTTATAACCGCTGATCTCGGTGTTAACTCCGAGTTTGATCTTCTCAGGATTTTAAGAGGGAGCGGAGGCCGGAATTTTTCGGGAGGGCTGTTTAATTCGATAATCGTAAGTACCGGAGTTGATTACAGCGATAATATGATAATTACGGCAAATACAGATGAACAGAAGGTTTCACCATCTCTTGGTTTTACATTTAAAATGGACAGAAGCAGCTTTAAAATTCACGGGGGACTGGATTACCGCGTATTCAGGGATCATGAATTTATAGACACGGGGACTGCTGAGGGGGATGAGGATTATATATACCTTGAAAATATGACCGGTAATGAATCTTTTAAAGAGGAGGATTTCGGGTATAAGCTGAACATGGCCTATGAAACAGATGTGCAATGGATATATGACTATTTTTCCCTTGTATATAAACTTACCGGTATCCCTGTTTTTTCACTGGAGTATATCATGCAGATTGACAGGTATAATTATACTGATACAGTCTCGCCTGAACCTTACGATCTCTATCAGCTTAAGAGCGGTCTGACCCTGAACCTGCATGAAAATGTAAAGGGTATGTTTGCAGGAGGGGCTGCGCTTGAAAACTACAGGAACAGGAGTGATGAAACTATCAACTCCCAGGTTCTGTCCTATGAAGTTTCATGGAAGTTTACCCTCATTTTTTAAAAACGAGACAGCTTTTCTGAATATGTTTTTTGTTATGCCTGAAAGTTCATGGAGGTAGGCGCTGTCTCTCGATTTTTTCAGCCAGTCTATGGTTGACGATTCAACTGTTTTCCACAGAAAGTCCCTTTCAGGTATGTTTCTGAAATAATCGAGTTTAATCTGGTAAGCCCCCTTATAGATCCTCCCTCCTCCCGTAGGGGTTATCTTTTTGATTATGGAGTTGAGATTCAGGGTCCCGCTTCTGGTCCTTAAAATTACATCGAGAAAAAGTTCATGCTTTTTCTGATCATTTACGATTGAGTAAACGGCAATGGTCTTAAGGCCGCTTTTTTTGAGAATAAGGTCGGCGGTGATTGCCAGAGAGTCTCTTTGCTCAACTTCCGTATAATCGATTCCGTAAAAGCCCCAGTCCTTGTAAATCGTGCTGTTTTCTTCAGCCCTGTTTAGAAAGTTAAGTGTGGCGCCCGATATGGGGATACCGTTAAGTTTGTTGATAATATTCATATCAGCATTAGCGGAAAGGAACTTCAGCGCTTCCAGATCAATATCTGAAGCATGTTCGTATGAATCGGTGTCTGTCTGAATACCGAACATGAGTGCGGTGGAGATGTCTTTCATCTGTTTCGGGTTAAGGGTGATTTCCATGTTTTTTATCATCAGGGCTATGAGAGTACTTGTTGAACCGGAGTCTGTACGGATCAGGGTGAAATCGGATTTAATGCGGTTGCGGTCTTTCTGATGGTGATCAATATGTGCAGCGCAGGGTATTTTGCCTGTTAAAGTCCTGACATTGTTGTCCTGAAAATCAGTGACAATATATGCTTCAAAATTTTCCGGTTGGAAATTTTTGACAATTTTCATTGGAATTTCGAGCTGTTTTACAAAGGCCCTGTTTTGTGAAAGTGATATTTTTTTTGAAGCAGTTATTTCCGATTGAATCGATAATTCGTTCAGTATCTCTTTTATTGCAAAGGATGAAGCAATGGCGTCAGGATCCGGTGAACCCTGGATAACGATAAGGATCTTTCTGTATTTTTTTATTGCTGTTAAAAAGTCCGAAGCAGCTTTATTCATCCGCAGTTTTAACCTTTTTGAAAACGATCAGGGAAAAATCATTCATCTGTTGTCTTTTCCCGGTAAAGTGGCTGAAATCCCTGTAAATTTCCCGTATAATTATTGAAGGGTTCTGTTTGGCGAATTTAGAGACTATTCCTGTTATCCTTTCCACGGAAAAAGCTTCTCCCGCATCGTTGCAGGCCGTGATTACCCCGTCCGAGTATAGCACCCCTATTGAACCTTCGCGAAGTTTTGCTGTAGTAAGGGTGTACCTGTAGTTCATCTCAATACCCAGGGGTATACCGGCAGTTTCAACCTCTGTCCGTTTGCCTGTTTCTGAATCATATATAATCAGAGGATTGAAGGATGCCCCGGAATATGTATAGTCCCCGTCAGAAGAGACTATGGCGCAGGCGGCTTTTACCTGGTTTCCCGATATTCGGGAGGTTTTAAGGACCTGGTTCATCGTGTTGAGCACCTTTTCAGCTGAGTTGAAGACCATAGTGCGTGAGTGGAGGATTGAATAAAGCTGAAGGGAGATCAGGGCGGAATCTATGCCGGAATATGAAGTGTCCGCCATGAAGAGGATTGAACTCTCTTTCCCGATCTTTACTGAATCCAGGTAGTCCCCTCCCATTGATGAATTATTTATATGAAGCGAGCTCATCCTGATGCCCGGCATTGAAACCATTTCAACCGGAAGGATTCGTTTTTTAATCGTATCAACTACTATTCTGTCGTGGTCGTTAACCTGATCAGCGGTAACTTCATCAAGAATAAGGCCCGTTGTCAGAAAGTTCTGAAGTTTTATTCTGAAAATTTCCAGCGCTGCGAGAATATCTGTATTGAACCCCTTCCGCCCTTCAATGGCCCCGAGAAAAAGAAAACCTATGACCTGATCTGACATGTTCCTGAAGGGTATTACAGCCTCAAGCCTGTTTTTTGTGAAAAACTCGTCAATTTCATTCTCCACCCCTTCAAGTTCAGTATCCGTAAGGATATATGATTTTTCAAAAATTCCTGTGTATGACGAGAGACGTTGAACTATAATGCTGTCCCTGCTTAAAAAATCCGGTTCAATTCCGGGCCCGAATCCGTAGGTGAAATGGTATCCCCTGTCCTTTCTGTTTATGAGCATAAAATAGGCTGATTGAATTCCGAAACCCTTATGCAGTCCCTGGAAGTTGTCCTTTGTTATAAAACTCCAGAATTTTTCCATGTCTGTAATTTTTCTCAGTTCATGAACAGGTACAAGTATGTCGTTGACCTGATCTATCAGCCGGTTTCTCTTTCTGTTAATGAAATATATCCTTAAAGGATTAAGAAGCCTGTAGCATGCAACCAGCCAGATGAACAGAGCTGTTGATTTGATAAAAAGGGCAATTACAGGCTGTATTTTTATCAGACCTGAATATTTAAGGAAAAAGTAAGAAGGTATGGCATAAACAGCAAGAATCAGGACAATCATCAGCGTTTCCCTGTAGAATTTCGGGAAATCATTGTTTCTCAGGTTCAGCAGAAGATAATTTGTCAGTATCAGCATGTATATTACAGGAATCGAGATGAAGGGGTTATTCATCAGGGTCAGGCCGTAGAGATAGTAGCCTGAAAAGTAGGTTATGATGAAGGTTATAAAAAAAACCAGGAACCCGATCATGTAGTAAAGGACAGTGTTTCTGATCCTGTTCATGCTGTGCCGTACTGTTTTCAGGAGGAGAATAACAGGCGCCGTGGCCATAAATATAATGGTCAGCATTAATTGGGAAATTGTCAGGGTGTTTTTCGGGACCCCCATGGATGAATCAAAGTTTAATGCAGGTGAGAGTAAAAAAAGAAAAATCAGATCTGCGGCAAGTACAAGTATAATTATTCCGGCAGGGATAATAATGCCCTTTAACTTCCCAAGGGGATACATGAAGAAAATCAGTACTGAAAGAGCAAAAATAATCAAAGGGGTAAATACAAGGGCTTTAACGATAATTGTTTCAGCCGCTATGGCCGGGAATATATGTATGGCAGTCATTGCGGAATATTGCAGAAAAATGACAAATGACATGATTGAAAATATGCGATTAATCGAGATTCCCCGACGTTTAATGATATGCAGCAGGAATAAATATAAGGAAGCAATTGCAGCGGAAGAATGTGAAAGTATAAGTAGATAGTCCAATTTTTCAACCCGGATTTATATTGTTTAGCTGAAATAATCGGGCAGTTCCTTCTTTATTTCAAGTTAAATATTAAAATCTCTTTAAATTAATTAGTTGTGAATGCCGGGGGTGCTGTAATGTACTTGACTTTTTGGTTTTTTTGTCATATAATCTGTTAATAATAAAGATAGAGATATGTATAAGGAATCACTTTCAGGGGGCATTGCCAGGGCCAAAATAAACCTTCATCTTCAGGTCCTTAACAGAAGGAAGGATAATTTTCATAACCTTTTCAGCATAATGGCTGAAGTGGAGATTTTCGATCTTTTAAAACTGGAGTCAATTGATATTATTCAGGGGGGTAATGACCTTGAGGTTGAAATTATAAGTTCAGGCGGCAGGTATGCCTCTGCCCTTGACGGTGTGACCTCTGAGAGAAACCTGATATCTCTGGCTGTTAAAGATTATCTGAGACGTTCAGACCTTGGCGGGTATATAAAATTTTCACTTGAGAAAAATATACCTTCAGGCGCGGGTCTTGGCGGGGGAAGCAGCGATGCAGCCGAAGCGCTTAAAATGGTTATGGCTGCGTTGAAGCGCGAGCCTGATCATGATCTTTTTTCAGCGGCTCTTTCAACTGGTTCTGATGTACCCTTTTTTCTGTCGGGAGGGATTGCTTTCGCGGAGGGGAGGGGTGAAATTCTGCAGCAGATTGAGCAGGAACCCGGCTATTACGTTCTCCTCGTAAATAATGGTATACATATAAATACAGGCGCCGCGTATTCTTCCCTGGGAAGGGAGAGGGAATTACCCGTCGCAATGGCGGATATGGAATTGAGGAAAGCCAGGCTTGAGACTGTTCTCGCGGATATCTCTCTGTGGAGAGAGACTTTTATAAATGATTTTGAAGGGCCGGTTTTTGAGCTTTACCCTGAACTCGGGATATTGAAACAGTCTTTTTATGATCTGGGTGCTGATTTTGCCCTTATGTCAGGTTCAGGTTCTACTGTATATGGAATTTTTAGAGACCGTATGGTTGCGGAAAATTCGGCAAAGGAGCTTGAATCCCGGGGTAATATGCTTATTTTGACTAAAATGTATCCCCGGAAAATTAATTATTGACATTCTAGGTAGATGTTGCGAAAAGTGTCAATAGTTTTTGGCTGATATAACTTACACACGATTGAGGCGTAGCCAAGTGGTAAGGCACCGGGTTTTGGTCTCGGCACTCCAAGGTTCGAATCCTTGCGCCTCAGATAAAATTATTCAGGAGTTGAACAATCAGGAATATCTCTTCCATTGTTCTTGCCGGAGGAAAAGGGGTGCGGATGCAATCCGAGCTTCCCAAAGTACTTCATCCTCTTTGCGGTAAACCATTAATCGAACATGTTGTTGAAAGCCTTAAAGTCGCGGGAATTGATGATGTTCTTGTTGTTGTGGGTTATAGAGGGGATGATGTGATAGAGAAGCTTGACGGCAGGGTCAGGTTTGTCTGGCAGCGTAATCAGCTCGGTACTGGGCACGCTGTTATGCAGGCTGAAGAGTATTACAAAGAGTTTGACGGATATGTGATTGTAGCCTGTGGTGATGTCCCTTTAATTAAGCCTGAAACGTTTCAGGCTTTAGTGCGTGAAATTGAAAAACCGGGTTGCGGGGCGGTAGTTCTTACCATGGTACAGGAAAACCCCACCGGTTACGGCAGGATAATATATGACTCCGGATCCTTTTCGGCAATAGTTGAAGAGAAGGATGCAAATGATGATCAGAGGAAAATTAAAGAAGTAAACAGTGGAACATATATCTTTGACAGCAGACTTCTTTTTGAAGGATTGAAAAATATTGATACCAACAATGCCCAGGGGGAATATTATCTCCCCGATGCGTTGAATTATGTTTTAAAATCCGGGTTTGCTGTTAAAACGGTTATTCTTCAGGATCCCGTTGAGGGGAGAGGAATAAATACCCGTGAAGAGTTGATGTTACTGGAGAAATATGTTTCAAAGAAGACCAAGGATAAATTTCATGAATAACAGCCCGTTAAAGATATTTTCTGGATCTTCAAACCAGGAACTTGCTCTTGAGATAGCCAGATACCTCGGTACTGACCTGTCAGGTATAGAATTACGCCGTTTCAGGGATGGTGAAATATCCGTTAAACTCAAGGACAATGTCCGGGCCCATGATGTTTTTATTATCCAGTCCACCTGCAATCCTTCGAATGATCATATAATGGAACTTCTTCTTATGATTGACGCAGCTGTCCGGGCATCAGCTTCAAGAATCACAGCGGTGATTCCCTACTTCGGTTACGCAAGGCAGGACAGAAAGGTTGAGCCCAGGGTTCCGATTTCAGCAAAAGTTGTTTCAAACATCATTCAGGTTACAGGTGCTGACAGGGTGCTTACAATGGATCTTCATGCTGACCAGATACAGGGATTTTTTGATATTCCTGTTGATAACCTTTACGCTACACCTATTGCAATAGACTATCTTAAGAGTCTTACTCTTGAAAACGTAGTAGTTGTATCACCCGATGCGGGAGGTGTTGACAGAGCGAGGTTTCTTGCGAAGAAAATGAATTCAAGTCTTGCTATAATAGACAAGAGGCGTCCTGAAGCAAATGTTGTTGATATAATGAATGTTATCGGTGAGGTAAAGGATAAAAACTGTATCCTCATAGATGATATAGCTGATACAGCGGGTTCGATTTCAAAAGCAGCTGTGGCCCTTAAAGAGAGAGGAGCAAATGATGTATACTGCCTCTTTTCTCATCCCGTGCTTTCTGATAATGCCGTGGATAACCTGAGGCATGCTGATTTTAATGAGATAATTTTTACAAATTCAATTCCTCTCCCTGATAATAAGAAACTGAAAAACATGCAGGTGCTGTCAATAGCGCCGCTGTTCGGAGAGGCTATAAGAAGGATACACAATGGAGAATCAGTAAGTTCTCTTTTTATATAGTTTATAAAATTTTATTCAGTGATGGTTTTAATTAAGCCAGGATAAAAATTGTGTGAGATAAAGTAAGAGGTAAAGTAAATGAATGGTAAGCTATTAAAAGCAGAGGTTAGAACCGAAACCGGTAAAAACATCTGCAACAGGCTGAGAGTGGAAGGCTATATCCCTGCGGTAGTTTATTCTCACGGAAAATCTGATGTAATCAAGATTGATGAGAAGGAGTTTAAAACTCTTTTTAAAGGTCATATCTCTGAGAGTATTATTTTTAACCTGCATATTGAAGGTAAAAATGAAGGGGATATGATGGCCTTTGTTAAGGATGTACAGGCTGATCCTGTTACAGGTAGAATTCTTCACCTTGACCTTTTTAAAGTAACAAAAGGTGAAAAGTTAAAAACCCGTGTGCCAATTGAACTCGTCGGCTCTCCTAAGGGGCTTAAAGTCGGCGGTATGCTTGAGCATGGTGAAAGAGACATTCAGGTTCACTGTAGGCCGGGTGTTCTTCCTGAAAAGATCACAGTTGATATATCTGATCTGGATATTGGTGAGTCTATACATGTTAGTGATATAGTAGTTGATGAGGAAGTCGAGATTCTCACAAGCGGAAACAGCATTATTGCTTCAGTTGAGAAGCCTAGAACCGCTGTTGAAGAGACTTCGGCAGAAGAGGCGGAAGAAGCAGAAGAGGCGGAAGAAGCACCTGCTGAATAATTTTTGTATTTCAGCCTTCCGCATCGGTGTTTTGATTTTTTTATGAAACTTTGAAGTCGGTCTGATGTCTCATTAAGTTGCTGATATAAAGTTTTTTTAAAGGAGCATATTTATTGAAATTAATAGTCGGCTTTGGTAATCCGGGTGAAAGGTTTGCTAACAACAGGCAGAATATCGGTTTTAAAGTAATCGATATTCTGGCGAACAATGAAAACATTGATGTCAGAATCAAGAAAAAAAAGTCTGTAATAGGGCGGGGGAAAATCGCAAAGCAGGATGTGGTTCTCCTCAAGCCCCAGACTTTTGTAAATCTTATAGGTGAATCTGTTCTTTATATCGCCTCATTTCTTCGCATTAATGTAAAAGATATAATCTGCATAGTGGAGGATTCCTCACTGGAACTGGGGGAACTCCGGGTTGATTATATGTATTCCGACCTTAACCATGCGGGTGTTGACTCTATGGCGCTTGCCCTGAAATCGGAAAAATTCGCGAAAGTAAGAGTAGGGGTCGGGGGCTGCCCTGAAGGTGTGTCCATGGATGACTACCTTCTGCAGGATTTTACCTTTGAGGAAAATCTTCTTCTGATTGATGTTCTCAATAAGACTGAAAAAGCTGTGAGAATGCTTGTGACGAATTCAATTGAAGAAGTACAGGATAAGTATAATCCGGAAGGGGCCCCGAAGATCAAAAAGAGACAGGTTAAGGCAATACATGTAGATCACAGGAAGCTGCAGAAAAACAGCTGATCACGGTTTGTTTTCCGCAAATCCGTCCATATACCTTCTGTTTATAATCACAAGAATTACTGACGCAGCGAGCAGTACAAATGCGGCCATCGGTATTATGTAATATATATACCCTGTGAATGCGAATAGGAAGAAGAAAATTGAAAACATCTCCTTCTTGGTTATATATTTCATCCTCAGCGCAAACCCCACAAGCCAGTCTGTTTCCGGCAGTTTCTGCAGAAATTCTTTATCGTATGCCACAAGTGAACCTGAATCACTGTATTTTCTGAGATAGCTTACAATGCTCCAGAGCATGATGGTAAGCCCTGTGAATAATACAATAATGGTTATAAATGATACCACTCCCCCCATTTTTGAATAAAAGAGATATGAATTTGAAACAAGGAAGAGGAGCAGGGTAGTATTATCGCTGAAGGTGTCGAGCCACCCCCCGATTTTTGAAACCTTGAGGGTAAATTTTGCCACTTCACCGTCCACTCCGTCAAGAACCGATGCCGCCTGGAAAAGGAAACCTCCAAGTACCATGAAGGTATAAATTTCCCCTGAAGAATAGCTGTCTGAAGCAGAAAGAAATATGAAGATTGAGCTCATGATTCCGATCAGCATGTTGAAAACTGTAAGGTAATTTGGATGGATCCTGGTCGGCGTCAGAAGAAGACTTATTGGTATAGATATTCTTTTGTTAATTTTCTGGGCAATAAACCCGCCTGTGTTTTTTATAATGTATTTTGATATTTCAGTTTCAGCTTTTCTGCACCACGACCTGTCCCTGACAATAAACATCTCTTCGCTGAACTCTGGTGCGTAGTTTTTCCCGGATTTTTTAAAATATTTTTTATAATCAGTAATGTAATGCTGCTGTATGAAAATATCAGAGGGTATAACAATTGAACCGTCAGAAGGTACTTTCCCGTTAAGAATCGCGATTTCCGCTTCCGCGTGTTTAACGTGTTTCAATATATACTTATTAAAAAAATCAGCTTCATCATCTGAAAGGAGGAGGGAGATTTTTTTTATCCCGGCCCTTGATAGTACCATTATGTTTCTTTCAAGCAGGTAGAGTCCCGCTATTTTAAGAGACATAGTGTTGACAGTTGAACCTGTTATTACAGCGCTTTCGGGGAGCATGACGACCTCATTGCATTATTTTAATGTCAGCATTTCCAATTTTTCTTGACTTTATCCATTTATTAGGTTCTATTATATTCGTTCAATTAAAAATCTGCATTATCATTTTTTTTCTTAAATTACATGGGGGAATTTATGATTAGAAGTCTTTTCCTTGCACTGATGCTTTTTATAAATATATGCTATCTCGGCTCCGGCGTAAATGCCCAGGAAAGCGGGAAACAGTACAACTCGCAGTATAGCCCGATCTCGGTTGTAAAAAGACTGAGTTATGAAAATTTCCGGAACATAAAGCTGTTGAGGGCCGCTATTTTCAACTATGGGGGCGGTGAGGCTGAAGTACAGAAACTTATTGATCAGTATGCTGATGCCACAGCCCTTTATTTTCAGGATAAGACTGAAGAGGCGGCAAACAAGTTTACTGAAAATGAAAGGGAAATTTTCAAGATTGCTAAAAAACTCGCCGGGGATTATCATAAAGATTCCACCGCATTTATTACCAAGGGTATAAAAAGAAATGTACAGGTTAATATTGAAAGGGGCGTAGAGGGTAAACCGAGAGATGCGGTTATGGACAAGTATCTTGATAACGCCAAAATGTCCCTTAAGAAGGGGAGTGCCATTTTTGATGATTATAAATATACAGGTGAAAAAACAAACAGTTCGGCAAGAAGGCTTATTACATCTATATATTATTACAGGATGGCTAAACAGAATCTTTTCATGATGTATCAGGCATATTCTGAAAATATGGAGCTTGAGACTGACAAAGATGGAAAGAAAATTGATCCAAAGAAGGAAAAGGAGATGAGGGCAGAGATGTTTGACAAACTCCTTAAAGAGGACTATAAGTCTGATTATAAAAAAGATATGCAGGACAATAATAATAAGGTCTATGTTTCAATGGAGAAGAGGACCTGATTCAGTAATTCATTTCAATTTTTTCCCTCTTAAGAGCCTGCAGGGACAGAACCCTTATATCCCTGTTCCTGTGGGTTAAAAGTTCAAAAAGTCTGCTTCGAGTTTTTTCATCAAAAGTATAACCTTTTACCGCAACAAGAGCCCCTCTCAGAAGTGATGCCTTTGTATCTCTATTATTAATGAGGCCTGATATTTCATGATATAAAAGAGGATCTTTAATCGTAATGTTGTTAAGGATCGCGATTTGTACTGAAATGTTGCGGTCTTTGATTCCATTTATAAGCAGATTTAAAAATTTTTTCTGAATGTCGTCCGGATCAATTTTAATGAGTCCTATATACGACTCCTCCCTTATCAGCCAGTCGTTGCTTTCAATGCCTGATATGAATATACCGGCATTTGCCTCAAGGGCGTAGTCCTGAAGTGCGGAGATTGCAGCCCTTCGAACGTTTCTGTCTGAATCATCCATGGCAATCTCCCGGATTTTATCAAGTGCTGATTCCGCTTTGATTATTTTAAGGCATCTCAGGGCTTCAATTCTTACAAGGGGATGATAATCATCAGCAGCGAGCAGCATTAGGAGAATTACGTTTTTCGCGTAAATAGAATTTCCGTATTTTGAGGCTCTTTGTATAGCGTTGAGCCTTATTTCCCAGTCATCTGATGAATAGTTATTGATACTCTCCCTGATGGTATATTTTGCTACCGGATCATCGGGTATGATTTCCTTTTTCAGTGAACATGAAAGAGCAGTGAAAAGCAGCAGTGTAACGAGGAGTATCTGTATGTACTTACCTGGAAGCATGGGATTTTTCAGTCATCTTTTATAAAGGGCCAGTCAGCCGTACCGCTTTTTTTATTATACTTCAGAACCCGGCGGGAATCCCCTGAAAGAAGATGTCTTCCAAGCCAGGAACTCCTTAGTATTCTGCTTACCTTGACAGGGCGGGAGGGCGATTCCCCCCTTTTAACAGATGATTCATATCCTTCTTCAAGTACAAACGCTTTATCCCTTGAAGGGATGAGCCCGGCGAAACCGGCTTCACCGGAATAGACAAAAAGAGCGGTTTCATCCAGCCCTGTTACAACATTAATTACAGAATTAACAGTTTTTATGACAGAAACAGGTGTTTTGACTGTAAGGGACACATCAAGAAAACTGTTTTTCTGTATGATTTTAAGGGTACCTTTTTCCAGAAGTATTTCAGATGGACGGTGTCTTTCGGTCAGACGCACGCGGCTTATTATTACGTCAGAACGTCCGTAAATGAGAATTGCGGTTCCGTCATTGAGAAGTATCTTTGTCCTGGACCCTTTTGAAGTTATAATCCGTTCACCTGGATATATTTTGCTTCCGGTATTTTTACAATCACTGCCGGTGCAGTTGATATTTGTTTTCGATATAAACCCTTCCCGCTGTACCAGCTTTCCTATGCTTTCTTCAGCATAGGACGCTGCCGGAAAAAGAATAAGTATAATAAAAATGAGGCGCATGTTTATTTAAAATCCTGACTGTATATTGAATGAAACTGGATCGTATATTTTTTTGTACGGAATATATAATCCCTGGTTTCAGGATAAGGTGTAAACTCCGAGATATAGTCGGTCTCTTTTCCGCTGAATCTTTTCAGCCATCTGTCAACATTCCCCACACCGGCGTTATAACCGGCCACCATAAGTTCAACCTCCCCTTTGTAATACCTGTCAAGCCAGGATATATAGTGGGCGCCGAATTTTACAGAAGTGCATGGTGATTTGAGATTGTAGTCTTTTATTCCGAGTTCCCTGGCTATCCCTTTGGCGGTGAGAGGCATGAGCTGCATAAGACCGGCGGCCCCTACAGGGGAGACCGCTGATGAATTGAAATTTGATTCCGCTTTCATCATGGCAAGGACAAGTTCAGGCTTTACCCCGCTTTTCCGGCTTTCCTTGATTACACATTCTATGAAAGCGTCCGGGTAGAGTGTCCTGGCAAAATTGCCGGAAAAGAGAGCCAGGTTTTCCTGTACTCCTGTGGTTTTCAGTAGCCTGAATGCGTAAAATGTACTGTAGTTGTAATGCCTGTATTTGCGTGCGAATCTTGACATAGCCAGTGAAAGATCTATCTGAACAGAGAGATCTTTTACCGGGAGGATGTTTATCTCCCTGTTTATGGAATCGGTATCCCCGGCCTCAAAGTATTTTTCCAGGCTGTTAAGAATGTCGCCGTATCCGCTTTTATATGAGCCGCTTTCAAAAAATCTGTTAAAGGACTCATGTTTAGATGTTACGGAACTGTCCAGCCCGGAGAACCTGTCATGAAATTCGGGAGTATACCCCTCCTTCATAAAAAGAACAGTGTGATACAAATGCATTAGCCTGTTGTTATCGGTTTTTTCAGCTTTTTTATAAAATTCCCGGGCCTGCGGCAGGCTTATCTTTTCCGCGTATTCAGAAAGAAGATTCAGAGTATGGGGTGAGTCGGGATTATAAAAAGCCAGATCCTGAAGAAGTATTAACCCGTCATTACCGGAAGCGCTTTTTTTAAGGTGACTGATTTTGAAGAGCCAGTACCGGCAGTTCCCTGTATAAGGATTGCGTGGATAGTTTTTAATCCCCTGGCTGAAATAAGATGAGGCAGTGTCGTATTTTCCGTTTTTCAGGAAATATCTCCCCATAAGCCAGGTAAATCGTCCGCTCTGTTCATCATCAGGAAATCGTTTTCTATAGATCTCCATATACTTGAGCATTGAGGGATTGCCGCGTTCTTCATAGTAGAAGGATATCCGGGTGAGTACTCTTTCCGCAAGATCACTATTTTTTGAATTCGCGATTGTCGAGTATATCTGGATGGCCCTGTATTTATTTCCGTTTTCCCATAATACATTGGCGTGTGCAAGGGCGAATTCATCATATGAAGGGCTTTTATCAAGAGATTGAAGATATTTTATAGATTCTGCATATCTTTTTTTTGTAAGGATTTTCAGATAGAGGAGAGAGGCTTTTTTGTTTCCCCCTTTTTTCACTGTTTCAGCTATAAATTTTTCAGCGGCGCTGTACTCCTTCAGGTCAAAGAGGGATTCGGCGATTTCTGTCCGGTTTTCGGGATCTGCAATCTTTACCCCCCTGGAGGAGATGAGATGAATTATCCTTTTAACAGCTATATCATCATGCCAGGCGTTTCTTGTAAGTTTCAGGATTTTAATATACGCTGAGACTGCCTTGTTATATTTCCCTGAGGACTCATAAATTGAGGCAAGTCTCATATATATAGTCGCTGCCGAGCTGTTGTCAGAGTACTGTTTGACAAGGGTGAGGAGCGCCTTCTCCGCTTCAGTGTATTTTTTTATTTTCTGCAGAGACTTTGCCCTGAGTATAACCGAGTCGCGGTACAGTGCCGAGTCGTCCTCCTCCATAAGGTCGGTAAATTTTATTACATATTTATGTTCGTTGTAGAGATAGAAAATCGAGGCGATTTCATAGACTGCATCATTATAATAGGGACTTTTTGATGACCATGAGTCGAGGAAGGAATATACAGGGTAAGGGAATAGTCTTATGTTGAAGTCGTATTTTGAAACAAAGCAGCTGTTTGCGTAATATAAAAGCGCTGTCTTGTATTCCTTTTTAGACGCGTATGCTCTGGCCAGGATGTAGTTGTTGTAATAGTTTTCGGTTTTTTTCTCTATCCCGGATAGAATTTCTTCAGGAGTGGTATAGAAGGGGTTGAATTTTATTCCGTATTCCGGGTTTTTTCCGCTGCAAGAAACGCCGGCAAGTACCAGTGCCAGGAGTGCTTTCGCTACAGTTTTATTAATCATCAGTTGTCCTTTTTGTAATCAAGGTATTCCGGAATTTTTTCCAGTTCAGGGTTTGATATTATATTATCATAAATTGAGGATTCTTTCTTATAAAAATTGTCCATATGGATTTTAAGGTAAAAATCTTTTTTGTCAGTGAGGTAGGTGTTTATAAGTTCTTCAACAATTTTATACCTGTTATAGTTTGTTCTTCTCTTTTTTTCAGGAGGGAGCCTCTTTTCTATAAGTGCAATTATTGCGTATCTCCTGGCGTATTTCGCGTTTTTAATGGCCTTAACATATTCGTATATTCTTATGGAGTAGTTTGTCGGAGGGAGGTTGTCAGACATCATTGAGACTTTCTCTGCCCATTTAGCGCACCTGTAGCCAAGGGAGATATATTTTTTTGCCGCGGCATCACCTGAATCGAGAATTTCCGGAGCTATTTCATTAAGCATGGAAAGGGCCTCCTTCCTGTCCCTTTCGATTACTTTTTTAAACAGGTCTATGAGAAGGTTCTGGGTTTTTTTAATTTCAATGAGTGAGGAGTTGAATGAAAATTTCAGGTAAAGAGTCCGTGATATTATATCCCTGCGTATTGCTTCAATATAGATCGATTTTTCCTCATCGGTTCCTTTGTTGGATATTGAAGGATCTATGAAGTGGAAAAAATACCGGCTGTCTTTGAGACTCCTCTGTGCGTGTCTCTGGCTCCCGGCGTACTGGCTTGATTTTGTCCTCTGGGGATAAGCCTGGGAGTAGAATATAATAAGCAGAAGGAGAGGGAGGATTAAAAATTTTTTAAAGGTCAAAAACCATTCCCTCCCTGGCAAGGAGTATCTCTGTATTTACATCAGCCATCTGTTTCGCGTGTTCAAGGGCCAGCAGGTAGTTCTCCTGCAGTATGTCATCGGAATAAGCGGGTTCATGGTGTGTCATAATAAGTTTTTTGACGTTCCAGTTTATTGCACAGTTTACAGCCATTGTATAGCTTGTATGCCCCCAGTCGACCTTGAGAAATGCTTCATCCAGGGTATATTGTGAATCAAGTATAAGAATGTCCGCATTCTGAAAGAAATTTGTTTTGCTGTCCATCTTTTCAATCGCCTCACCGGTAAATTCGGTATCTGTTGCGAGGATGAATATTTTCCCATCCTGTTCGAATTTATAGGCGAAACACCCCTGCGGGTGTTTGAGCGGGTAAATAGACAGCTTCAGGTCTTCTTCAAGATGCAAAGGTTCATTTATAGCGTTTTCGATGAGTATATAATTTTTTTCAGAAGCTGTACCGTCAAATGGTGCTGGGAAAAAGGGTGATGACATCTGTCTCTCAAGAAGCTCTTTCTGGTTTTTATAGGGGGAATATATGTTTAACACGTTTCCCGGAACATATATTGGCCTGAAAAAGGGTAGGCCCTGAATATGGTCCCAGTGGTTATGAGTAATCATTATATTAAGGACACCGCTGCCTTTTGCGCAATCCCCCTCCATCAGTTCATTTCCCAGGCGTCTTATTCCTGTACCACAGTCTATGATGTACAGATTTCCTGATTTTGATCTTACTGTCACACATGTTGTGTCACCGCCGAAGACATATCTTAATTCGTCAGGAAGAGATTTAAGGAAGGAACCTATTTTCTGGGATCCGGATATATCTTGCCCTGCTGCAAGTTCGAGGATTCTTTCAAGTTTTCCGGTATATTCTTCATTATTTATAGGTGACGGGAGAGAACCTCTCACCCCCCAGAGTTTTATCTGCATTTTGATCCGTCTCCCCTTTTTTGCTGTATGAAATGTTAATTAAACAAGAATTTTTTGTCAAATATATTCGATTTCTTAAAATATAATGTTGATTATTTATTATATAGATTATATCGTATAAAAAAACATTATTACCTTATAGATTTATAAGACTGCCTTTTGCAATATCAGTTTTATCGCACGTTGTTGTTAAATTTCAATTTAATAAAGTAGAAGTATGTTTAATCAGCAGAGAAAAAAGATATTTGAAAAAATAAATTCAGATGAGCCTGTAAAAATTAATTTTAAGTATGTATCAGAAGATATTCTGATGCTTATTAACAGTATTATAACACGGTTTCTCGCCAGAAAAGACATCCTTTATCATTTATATTCCCTGATTACAATCATAAGAGAGCTTGTTGTTAATTCTTTGAAAGCCAATTCAAAACGTGTTTTTTTTGAATCAAAGGGATATGATATGAATGACCCCGCGCAGTACGCGAAGGGGATGGCTCTTTTTAAGGATACAATAATAGGGGATTTTGAGTTTATTAAGAGCGATGTCCTTAAAAGTGACAGGAGTATAATTTTCAGTGTTATACCGGGTGAAAAGGGCTTAAGTTTCAGTGTTAAAAACAGTGCACCAATACATCCTGCCGAACAGGAAAGGATAAATAAAAGGATAGCAATTGCGGTTCAGAATGAAAATTTTGGAGATATATACACCCACCTTGAAGATGACAGTGAGGGAGCAGGGCTTGGTATAGCACTTATTATCATGTTTCTTAAAAGTATGGGTGTGCCCACTTCTTCATTCAGGCTCAAGAGTGACGACACTGTTACAATGGCCAGCTTTGAAATCCCCTATTATGTGCATCCGAAAGAGATAGTAACAAAGGTCAAAACCAGGATATTATATGAAATCAAGGGGCTTCCGACTTTTCCTGAGCATGTTATTGAACTGCTGAAAATGTGTTCTTCGGTTGACTCTGACATCGATGTTATTGCCGGGAAAATCAAACTGGATGTTGCTTTAACATCAGATGTTATCAAGCTGGCCAATTCCGCGGGTTTTATTACTCTGGGGAAAACAGATGATATCAATAAGGCTGTTGTAAAGATCGGGCTGAAAAACCTGCATGCGGTGCTTCTTGCAAGCAATGCCAGAAAAATATTGGAGGGAAGGTATACCAGGTTCGAAGAGATCTGGGATCATTGCGGAAGGGTCGCTTTTTATTCAAGGGCAATTGCCCGGAAATACAACATGGGGGATCTGGCTGAACATTCGTATATCGCAGGCCTGCTGCATGATATAGGCAAAGTAATACTTCTCGCGGTTGATATGAATGGTGTAAAAGAGATTGCTAAAATTGTAAAAAGCAGGGATATTATAAACTCAAGCATAATGGAGGAAATTTCAATAGGTATCAGCCACGCCGAGATTGGTGCCCTTCTTGCCGAAAAATGGAACTTTCCTGAATATATGACTGCCGCAATAAGGCATCATCATTCACCCTCCCTTGCCCCTGAAAATTCCAGGGATATAATCTATTCCGTATACCTCGCAAATATGATCTGCGGTATAGAGAAAAGGAATTATTATTACCATTATATTGAGGATTCAGTACTGGAAAGGTTTGATATTGAGAATGAAATTCAGTTCGCAAAACTCCACCAGTTTCTTCTTCAGGAATACAAGGGGCAGTCTTAAGTTACCTTCTGCGCTTCACGGATAGCCGAATTATAGACAGTTTTAAGGGGGATATCATTCTCCGCAGCTATTATCCTGCACTCTTCATATTCAGGGGACACGGTTACTACATGGCCGTTGATTTCGTGAATTTTTACGCTTATAATGCCGTAAGGCGTTTCCACGGGTACAATTCGTCGCGCAAGAATTCTTCTCGCAGTCCTGTTTACCCTTACACCTGAAGTGGAGGTTTCAATGAATATTTTTTCAATAAGTAGATCTGACTTATCAGGGGGAGATATTACTTTAAGTATATGTCCGGGCCTGTTTTTTTTCATGAATACAGGGAGCAGAGCAACATCAAGTGCCCCGAGGTCAAGAAGCAGGTTGAAAATGTAGGAGTAGAATTCGGGGTTCATATCGTCAATTGAAGTTTCGATTTCAATTACTTCATCGGATAGAATCCCCCTGTTAATCGCCGTCTCTCCAATATACAGCCTGAGAAGATTGGGTATTTCAAGGTCACTGCTCCCTGCTCCGTAGCCGATGGAGCTGATTGTCATATCCGGGAGAGCAGAGAAACCTGATGAGAAATGAGAAATAATTGCGGCGCCTGTAGGTGTAGTCAGTTCTGCCTGTGTATCTGTTGAATAAACAGGCACTCCTTTAAGTATCTCGGCAGCGGCTGGTGATGGTACGGGAAGTAATCCGTGCGCGCTTTTCGCAAATCCTCTTCCTGTATTCACCGGGGATGATAATATTTTTTCAATTCCCGTTTCGTTGAATGCAGCGGCAGCGCAGCATATATCAATAATAGAATCAACAGCACCTATTTCGTGGAAATGAATCTCTTCAACTGTCTTTATATGTATTTTTGCTTCAGCCCTTCCGAGTATGTTAAATATCGCGAGTGCGTCACCCTTCGCCTTTTCATGAAGAGTGCTGTTCATGATAATATCTGTAATGTCTGACAGGCGTCTGTGCGGCTGTTCTTTTTTTAATTCAACATTAAATGAAGTCGCGGAGATTCCGTTTTTCAGTTTTTTTTCAAAAGAGAGTTCATACCCTGCGAGAGCAAGACCCGCCGCGGTCTTTTCTATAAATGAAGAATCGAGACCCGCATCGACAAATGAACCGATTGTCATGTCTCCGCTGATACCGGCGAAACAGTCGAAATATGCTGTTTTCATATTACTCTCCAGTGTTGATTATAGATGCAAGATAACCGGCACCAAAGCCGTTGTCAATATTAACTACCGCTACACCGGGAGCGCAGCTGTTTATCATTGTCAGAAGGGCAGACAGGCCGTTGAACCCCGCTCCGTAGCCCACGCTTGTGGGGAGAGCTATAACCGGTCTTTTAACCAGGCCCGCAACAAGTGTGGGAAGCGCCCCTTCCATCCCTGCGGCTGCAATAATGACATTTGCACTGGTGAGGATTTCCATTTTAGACAGGAGTCTGTGTACGCCTGTTATACCGACGTCGAAGAGCCTTTTAACAGGGGAGCCCATTGCGCCTGCAGTGAGGGCCGCCTCCTCGGCAAAAGGGATGTCTGTTGTTCCCCCTGTGAGGACGAGTACGTATTTATCTGTCACAGGTTCCGGGATTTCGCCTATGAGGATAATTCGGGCGTGCCGGTCATATGAAATTGTGTCAAATGAATTAAGGAGATAATCATAAAGATCTTCAGAGGCCCTTGTTGCCATAATAATACGGTTATTCCGGTGCAGCCGTTCCGCAATTTCCCGTACCTGTTCAAATGTTTTCCCCTGGGAAAAGATAACTTCAGGCGAACCTGTTCTTAAGGCCCTGTGATGGTCTATCCTGGCAAAATCCAGGTTTTCATAAGGCAGGTTCTTAAGCTGCTCCATGGCTTCATTAATAGGGAGTGTTCCCTCTTTGATCTTTTCCAGAAGAGTTTTCAGTCTTTCAGTATCCAATATTTTTATCCTTATTAATATTGATATTCATGCTGCCTGTTCTGTAACCCTCCAGGTCGATTGTAATATAATCAAAACCCAGGGGTTTAATAAGATTTATAATTTTATTTCTGAGATGTATATCTTCGAGAAGATGGAGCTGTTCTTCAGGCACTTCAATTCTGGCGATATTTCCGTGGATTCTCAGCCGTGACATGCTGAAACCCGAATTTTTCAGTATCTTTTCCCCTTTTTCAACTAGATGAAGATCCTCCGCCCTGATCTCTGTCCCATAAGGTATGCGCGTTGCCAGGCATGGTGACGGATGGGATTCCCAGTTGCTGAGGCCGTAGAAACGGGCCAGCTCCCTGACAGCCTCTTTATTGAATCCGGATTCTTTCAGCGGGCTTTTTATTCCAAGCTCGGAGAGTGCTCTGAGCCCGGGCCTGTAATCGTTGAGGTCGTCATGGTGTGTTCCGTCAAGTATTACGGTAATTCCGCTGCTTTCAGCTGTATTAATTATTTTTTCGAAGATTTGTTTTTTACAGTAGTAACATCTTTCCATACTGTTTTCGGCAATTTTTTTTTCAGATAACAGGTCCGCGTTTATTATAACGTTTTCAATATTTCTACTGTATAAAAATTGTATAGATGTATTGATTTCATCTTCAGTCATAAAGGAGTTTCTGACCATAATAGCTGTGAAATCAGCATCCTTTATCCTTGATGCGGATTCCAGAAGAAGGGTGCTGTCAAGACCCCCGGAATATGCTATAGCAACCCTGTCGTAACCTGATAATATGCTATCAAGGCGTTTTCTGCACTTTTCAGTATCTTCTGAAAGCGTAAAGGTGTTCATTGCTTTTTCCTTTAAAAAAATTAAATCCCTTTAATATAAAATATAATAAATTATAATCAGGAATAATTCCTGTGAAAAATACAGTATTTAATTTTGTTGTAAAAAATTATTTAATTATTACAACAGTGTATATGGCTGAAAATTTAATTAATGACATAAATAACAGAGATTTCTGCTCGGTTAATGCCGTTTTAAAGGTGCCGGTGTATGTATAAATTTTTCTTAAAAAAGGGGAGCATTGCTGATAATATTAAGGACCTGATTGGAGTTATGTTCGGATGTGCTGTCGGCGGTTTCGGCCTTTCACTTTTCCTTATCCCTTTTAAAGCAAGTCCGGGCGGAGCGGCCGGTGTGGCACAGATTTTTTACTATCTCTTTAATATCCCTGCCGGTGTAATGATGTTTATAATTAATGTGCCCCTTTTTATTGTGGGAGTAATGATTTTCGGCAGGATGTTCGGGGTTAAGACTCTCTGGGGTATTTTCTGCCTCTCTTTTTTCACTGATCTTTTTAATTCAGAGCTTTTTTTAGGATCAGATTCTCTTTATGATTTTTTATTCACTATTAATGAGCAGACTGTATCATTTACAAATGAACCTTTTCTCGGTGTTGTCGCCGGTTCGCTTCTTCTTGGCCTGGGCGCGGGTATAGTAATAAGGTTCAATGGTTCCACGGGCGGCAGCGATATCCCCGCTCTTATAATAAGAAAATATTTTGGGCTTACTGTGGGGATGTCTTACCTGATGATAGACAGCGTAATAATTTTTTCAGTAGGTATAGTTTTTAAAAATCCGAACCTTATTCTATGGGGTTTTGTTTCCCTGTATATTACGACTAGGGGTACAGATTTTATCGTTGAGGGCCTTTCTTATACAAAGGAGCTATTTATAATAAGTTCAGACTCAGAGAAAATAAAAAAGTATATCCTTGATGATCTGGACAGGGGGTATACCCTTATTAAAGGTGAGGGGGGATATACCGGAGAGGTGAAGGACGTTATATATGTTGCGCTTCATACAAGGGAACTGCCGAAAATCAAGGCACGCATTAAAGAGGCTGATCCTAAAGCCTTTGTTGTCGTTAATGATGCTTACGAGGTTCTGGGGGATTTCAGGCGTTAATCTTTAACAAGTTCTTCCAGTTCGAGTGAGATTTTTTGAAGGTTGTCAGCACTCTCCTGCAGTCCCCTTGTGTTGTCAGCATTCTCCTGTATTATTTTTCCCGTATCTTCTATGGCAACGGCTATCCCGTCAACAGCGATCTGCTGTTCTTTCATCGATATGTTTATCTGATCGGTTTTCTCTTTTGTCGTTTTTGATTTTTCATCCATGTCTATTTTAAGCTTTTTCTGATCTTCAAGTGCGGTTATTGTGGCAAGCGCGGTATTCTGAAGGGAATCCAGGGCTTCCATAATTTCGCTGATAAAGGCCAGTATCTGGCTGATGATCTTATTGTTTTCATTGGAATCTGATTTATTTTTATTAATCAGCTCTCCTATGCGGTTCAGCTCCTGAGTTGAGTGTTCGGCAAGTTTGCCAATCTCCTCCGCGACAACAGCGAACCCCTTTCCATGTTCCCCCGCTCTCGCGGCTTCAATTGTGGCGTTTAGAGAAAGGAGGTTGATCTTGTCAAAAAACTGCTCAATAATTGTGATGACTTCAGTAATATCGTTTGAATTCTGAAGTATTTTTTTATTGATGGCATCAAGCATTCCCGAGGCTTCACTTCCTTTCCGGGCCTTCTCCATGAAAGAGAGGAGGGTCTCTTTCATCCTTCCGCCGTTTATTTCTATGGAATTTATAGATTCAGAAAGGGCATCTATGCTTGCTATAAGGTTTTCAACAGAACTGTTCTGGTCCAGCGCGGCGTTTGTGACGCTGTCAGTACCTGCTGAGATCTCTTCAACTGTAGCCGAAAGTTCCTCGATTGAAGCCGCGTGGCTCTGGGCATTATCAGAGTATTTTATTATAAGATCAAGGTTCCCGGTGATAGATTCATTCAGTTCAATGATTGTATTTTTTATTGCATCCATCATCGATTTTATGCGGGCAAAATTTTCAACATTTTTCCCTGATTCATCGACGGCAGTGTTTACCGCCCTGTTGAGAAACCTGCTTGTTACATATCCCAGTATAAATATAAGGGTAAGGGTAATTAGCCCGTCAATATAGGTTGAACTGGCGATCTGTATAAAAATCCCCTCCGCTGCGGGCTTTGCTATAAAGAGGTATAGATAGGTATGGGTGGCGATAAAAATAGCGAGTATAGAGAAAGAAACCAGTGGCGAACAGTAAAGCGTGGCATAGGCCATGTCCAGGTGCATGAATACTCCCATTGTAACTCCTGAAAGATAAAAGGGCCTTTTGATAAAGCCCAGAGCCGCAATAAGACATGCAGTATATGCCAGAAAATTCGCGGCAAATTCCATCTTCCCCTTCCTGATAAGTATCATAATAATAAGGCATGATATCAGCAGGAGGGATGCCGATATTAATATCTGCCTGAACCTGTCGGCATCAAGGGCAAAGAACCCGAATATTAAAAGAAGGATAATCCCTGCAGATATTGACAGGGCGAAGATAAATGTGAACTGGGCTTTTTTATATCGTACAAAATCATTTTCAGAATATTCAGAAAGTATAAAATCCCATAGCTTTTTCATCTTTTATAACCATTCAAGTTTTCATATATTTTAATATAACAGATAAAAGAATACTTACGTAATTTTATCAGGATTTTCCTTGTGTAAAAAGTCAAGAAACAATGTTCACAAAATAAGACGATTGTGTTAATTAATTCTAAAGTGTAAAGATGGTGAATAAAAGTGTGAAAATTATTAATTATGGAATTAAAATCTGTAATTGAAGGATATGCCGTATACAGGGTTATTTGTGCTGTCTATTGTGAAAAAAGGTTCCGGTATTGAATAATCATCAGTTACAGTACCGTTTGATAAGTTTTCATCAGTTAAAAGGGTATGAACAGTTTCAACAATTTTTGAAACTGCAAGTACAGCGCAGAGTTTTTTCCCTCTATCGGAATTTGAGTCTTTTTTTATGTATTCTCCGGTGGAATCATTATATTTCTCCGGTTTTACAAAGTCGCGGATCGTCATATATAGAATTATATTATTAATGTGAAAATAGAAGTACCCCCATCCCCTGTTGCCTTTATAGAACATCCCTCCGCCGTTACTTACCAGTGAAAGGTATGCCGCCGTGAAATTGTTCCCCAGGAGCCTGGTGTCCTCCGAGTAGGATGCGGCGTTTTTCAGATAATTGTTCGCGTATGAGTCTATGAAGAGGGGAAGCCCTCCGGCAGCTGCCATGTACCATCCGAAGTAGTAAAGTGCCGCGTCATCCCTGCTTACATCCTCTTTTCTGTCTTTAATACGTTCAGGTGTATTGATAAGTCCTCTTGCTTCCATGTAGATATATGGTGTGGCGTTAACCATCCATAACCCGAGCCCCTGCCAGTCATTGTTCATGTAGTAGCCCAGGTATGGAGAGGAGAACGGCATTGATGCGCTTGCAAAGGGTGTCAGTAATGCCATGTACAGCGTGTCTTTAATCGAGCTTTCATGAAAAACTATCTCCCTCTTTCTGTTTTTATAGTATTTATCAAGTTCAGAGGACTCTTTTTTGTAATCCATTATTATAAATGCGTCTTTCGGAGGGGTGATGCCGGAGGGGCCTGTGACCCTGCTGTTTTCCAGTTTTATTGTTATTCCCCCGGTTAGTTTGCCGCTCTTTTCTCTGCTGTAAAGGGTATAATTACCTGTAAGTTTCAGGTCTGTTTCCGCCCTGTATAAGCCGTTTGTACGGGTCAGCTTAATATCCTGCCTGAAAGATGCAAGAGTTGCTGCGAGAAATCTGGCGGAATGCTCTTCGCAAATAAGGCTGAATTCCCGGGAGCCTATGGGAGTGTCCAGGGGAATTTTTACTGTATAGGAATGTATAAGTCTTCCGTTAAATATTCCGTTAACGCCGTAAGATCTCAGGGTAATATTCAGATAGGTGTCCCTGTCCTGTACGTTTCCGTTTATTAAAAGGCTAATCCCTGCGTTACGGGCGAAGGGGAGAATGCATTTTTCGTCAAAACATTCGAATCTTGCCAGTTCTCTGTTGATTATACCAGGAGCTATTGTGTCAAAAAGGGACCGGTTTTTGAGTATGGCCAGGGTATGCTGTTCAAGAAGGGTGGCAATGGTCATCCCTCTTGTTGTGTCCCACGAAATGGAAGTGACACCGGCAACAGGTTTTGCCTGGAGTTGAATTCCGGTAAGGAGGAGTATAATTAATATTATTAAATATTTTTTCATTTTAATAATCCGGCGACAGGCGGAGTTTAGCCGGGCCGGATCAGTAATGTCAAATAAAAAAGGTCAGTATGATCTGAATATTGCGGCGAGTTTTCCCAGGATAGTAAACTCCTTTCCTTCAATAGGCTTGTATGCCTGATTTTGAGGTAGAAGCCTTATCTGGTCTGATGTTTTCTGAAAAACCTTCAGTGTCGCCTCGTCCTCAAGCAGAGCGGCAACAATCTCACCACTGTTTGCCGTGTTCTGCTTTTTGATAATTGCTATATCCCCGTCCAGAATCCCCCCTTCAATCATGGAGTCCCCTGAAACATTAAGTGCAAAAAAATCCCCTGAACCGAACGCCCCTTCAGGAAAGGTAAGGTATTCCTCAATATTCTCTTCAGCGAGAATCGGGGAACCTGCGGCGATTCTTCCCAGCAGGGGTACCGAGATCCCCCCTGAAGATGGTGATGTACCTGTGTCTTCAAGAATAACTATTGCCCTTGATTTGTTCTGTTCGGTTTTAATATAACCTTTTTTTTCTATAGCCTTAAGGTGATCATAAGCACCCTTGACGGTAATCCCGAACCTGTCACCGATCTCCCTTACCGTAGGAGGGAAGCCTGATTCATTTATCTTCTCCCTTATGTAATTGAGAATAATCTGCTGTTTGTCAGTAAGTTCTTTTGTCATATAATTACCTTCGGCTATGTTTTAAAAATCCTTAACATAAAAATAGCATACATCTGTTATATGTCAAGAGAAAAACAACATTTTTCCTGTATTAAGCCGAAAGAGGTAATCATATGGAAAGTGGGAGCCGGGCTTACCTCTCATCAGGTATCTGTACCATAACGGCCTCTCCCCTGGCCTTGACCTCTCCATTAGCAGAAAGGGTCGACTGGATTATAACCTTTCTTCCTTTAATCTCCGAGGCGTGGGCCCTGAGCTCAAAAACCTCACCAGAAGGAGCGGGTTTGAGAAAATCGACTTTAAGTGACGCTGTGACAAACCTGAAAGGGGGTCTCTCTTCAAGGGTGAAGCCCTCTTCCTTAAGCTTAACATAAGACGCGGTAGCGGCAGAGTGACAGTCGAGGAGTGATGCTATCATCCCTCCGTAGATGTTTCCCGGGTATCCTCCTGAATATTTGGTGTCAGGTTTAAAATGGCATATGGTTTCATCCCCCTCAGGGAAGCTTTTAATCTGGTGCCCTTCTTTGTTCATATGCCCGCACCCGAAACAGTGGGCGAATTCATCGGGATAGTAGTCCTGGATTGCTTTAGTTGTCATTTTGTTCCTCTTTTTTTTGTTTATTAAATTATCCCATAGTGATTTATTGTTAATAAGTGAAGTCTCAGAACAGTGGAATGTTTGTCAAAGAGAAACTTCATTTTTTTCTAAAGTACCTGAACGGAAGCTGAATCAACCCGGCAGGGGAAATGATAATTGCTCCTGAATATTTATACTTGAAAATAAAGGTATCCCTGTTATTTATGCCGTATGGTGAATTTATGAAAAGCAGATCTGCATCAGCGGTTATAGGAGGGGCCCTTGTACTCTTTTCAGCCCTCTGTTACGCCTGGATGCCTGTACTGGCAAAGTTCGCGTACGGTACCGGCCTTGAACCTCACAGTGTCCTTATACTCAGGTATCTTTTTACGATTATAATACTTTTTATATTTATGAAATTGAGGGGTGAAAAAGGGGTGTCCCTGTCGCTGTCACTGGTGGCCCAGGGTGTTTTTTTTACGGCAGGGGGGCTTTTCTTTTTTTATTCCCTTAAAAGCATAAACGCGGGCTTGAGTATAATAATTTTCTTTTCCCATCCCGTTATTATATCATTAATAGCGGTACTTATCTTAGATGAGAAGCTGAGTTTGGGGCATGCCGCAGGCCTCGGTTTTGCGGTGGCAGGTATTCTGCTTATATATTTATCAGGAGGGGAGGAGATCCGGGTAAGCAGGGGCGGAATCCTTTTTTCTCTGGCGTCGAGCCTGTGCTATTCCTTCTATTCTCTTCTGGGGGAAAGAAATCTGAAGAGTACCGGATCTTCCGCCATAACGACAGCAATGGCTTTTATAGGTCTGGTTATTGTTATTCCGATGTTTTATGAAAGGCTCGGTTTTTTTATAAATCTGTCAGCGCAGCAGGTGACAATTGTACTGGCAATGTCAGTTGTAAGCACCATGCTGTCGGTGATTTTTTTTCTTGAGGGGGTAAAGCGCCTGGGCGCAGCACGTGCGTCGATAGCGGGCATGGCTGAACCGGTTTTTGTAGCGCTCATTGCGTACCTTTTTCTCGGTGAGGTCCTGACGATTACGGAGGGGGCCGGTTCATTAATGATTCTCACAGGTGTGGGAATATCAGTGTCATCAAGGCTATAGGTAATATCATTTCGCAAACAGGATGAGGAGAGAGTATGTATAAACCGGAAGATCTTAACAGCAAAATAATAGAAATGGGCAGCTTTATTGAAATGATCCAGCCCGGAAACAAAATTTTTCTCACCAGCGGGCCGGCCATACCGCAGCTTGTAACACGCGAACTCACCAGTTCTGAAAAGCTGAGAAATTTTGATCTTGAGATAATACAGCTCTTCTCACTGGGGTTCTTTTTAAACAGCAGCCCCTGTGTCGCACAGAATTACAGGCTTAAAACATTCAGAAGCGGTGAAACTATATCTGAAAATATCTGTGAAGGGGGAGAGGATTTTATACCGGCAAATCTTGTGGAGATTCCATATATATTCGGTACCAAGGCCCTGGAGATAGATATAGCTGTAATTTCGACCTCCCCTCCTGACAGAAGAGGCTTTATGAGCCTTGGCGTGGCCATAGACGTGGCCGCAACTGTTATCAAGAACGCGTCTATTGTAATAGCGGAGGTAAACCCCAATGTTCCGGTTACGTACGGCGAGACATCTATCCATGTTGACCAGATCGATTACGCTATTATGAGTGAAGAGCCCCTGCTGGAGAGGGAGAGGAAGCCTTTTAACCCGGTGCAGGAGAGGATCGGCTGGCACGTCAGCAACCTGATACAGGACGGTTCAACTGTTGTACTTCACGTGGGGAGGATCTTTGAGGCAATAGCTGTGCACCTCATGGCAAAAAGAAATCTCGGGGTTCTTACCAATGTTGTTTCAGACTGGATTATAGATCTCGTTGAGGCCGGGGCTGTTTCCGTTGACAGGAGGAGAGAGAGCGGCGGGCAGATATCCACCTCCTACTGCTACGGTTCGAAAGAGCTTTATGACTACGTGGACCATAACCAGCTGTTCGGTTTCTACCCTGTGGCGAAACTGGCTAATCCGCTTTATATAAAGGACATACCGAAACTTATAAGTATCATGAATGTTGAGAAGATAGATATTACGGCTGCCAGGACCCTGGTATATTCAGGTGACGACCTGATTTCCGGTTACGAGAGCAAATTCAATTTTGCGGCAGGCGCTGCCTTTTCAGGGAGCGGGAAGGTTATATTTGTCCTTAATTCAATTGATCAGAACGGCGAAAGTAATATCGTAATTTCATTTGACCGGGATAATGAGAGGGTGAGATCAACTCTCAGCGCGGCCAGGTATATTGTGACTGAGTACGGTGTAGCCTCTCTCTTCGGTAAGTCGATAAGGGAGAGGGCCCTTTCTCTTATCGAGATCGCTCATCCCGATCACAGAGAGACACTTTTTAACAGGGCAAAAGAGCAGGGGTATATCTATCCTGACCAGATATACAGGTCTATTGCCGCAAACTATCCTACCCGTCTTGAAACTGTCAAAACATTCAAAGACGGCCTTGAGCTGAAGATCCGCCCTGTTAAGGCCTCGGACGAGGACATGATGAGGAGGCTTTTCTACAAGTTTTCCGATGAGTCAAAGTATTACAGGTATTTCACACATGTAAGGGTGATGCCGCATAAAAACATGCAGAAATACCTGAGTGTTGATTATGACAAAATTGTTTCCGTAGTTGCGGTCCAGCAGACAGGGAATTTTGACAGGATCGTGGCAGAGGCTAGGTATGCGGCATATCCCTCCGGTGACGCTTATGAGATGGCTTTCCTTGTTGATGAGGAATACCAGGGCCGCGGGATAGCCACATTTATGGCCAACTACCTGATAAAAATCGCCCGGGAAAGGGGGATAAAGAAACTGGTGGCATCAGTGCTCTCGCAGAACAGGAAGATGCTTCAGGTCTTTGATAAGCTCAGTGTCAAGCCTGCGAAGCAGTATGATGGCGAAACAGTTGAGCTTGAGTTTATCCTTTGAAATGAGGGTAGATTCAGAATTATAAATCGTTATATCACTTCTATGAACAGTCATTTCCCGGTTGAAGTAATTTCTTGACATCCGCCTTTTATATGTTAGGATTAAAAAAAATATATAAAATAAAGGGGGATTGTTATGGCAGTAGAAGGAAACCGTTCATGGTATCAGAATTATGATCCGTCCATACCGAGGAGTTACGTCTATCCTGAAATTCCGGTGAAAGAGATGTTTCTCGCACACGCCTCAACAAAAGGAGACAAGCCCTATATCATTCTTGATGACATAGTTTTAAAGTACCAGACAGCGAATATGATCGCGCGCAAGTTCGCCAATGCGTTGCTGGATCTTGGAGTAAAAAAAGGTGACAGGGTGGGCCTCATGGCTGCCAATATTCCTCAGTATATCCTGGCGCTTCAGGCCTGTTTTAAAATCGGAGCAATTGCCGTGCCGGCAAATCCCCTTTACACTGCTGATGAAATAACGCACCAGTTTGGTGACTGCGGGGCTGAAACAGTTGTGGTTATGGCGATGTTCGCTGACAAGGTGATTGAAGCCAGAAAGAGCGGAAAGACATCAATTAAGAATATAATTACAATACAGCTGGCATCACTACCTGTTGACATGTCAGGGAAGGAGGTTATTGATTTTAATGAGCTTGCCGGTAAGGGTGAGGACATTGAGCCTGACATTGATGTAAGACATGATGATATAGCTATGCTGCAGTATACCGGCGGCACAACAGGCGTGTCAAAGGGGTGCTGCCTGACCAATTATAATATTGTTTCTATGGCATACCAGATAGGGCATCAGATGCTTGAGTTCTGTCCCTATGAACTTGTCAAATGCCTGGGCATTGTGCCGCTTTATCATATATTCGGCTTTAATACAACAGTTAATGCCTGTAACTTTACGGGCGGTTCAATTGTGCTTGTGCCAAGACCTGACCTCAACTATCTCCTTGACTGTATAAACAAGCATGAACCGACAATACTCACGGCAGTCCCTGCGCTTATTATCGGCCTTAACAACCACCCGAAACTCGGTGAATCAAAGATAGGTTCCCTTAAAGGGGTAATCTGCGGTTCCTCTCCTTTATCTGTTGAAAGCTTCAATGAGTTTGAGAAAAAATCGGGCGCATGGATCGTCGAGGGTTACGGTTCGTCTGAAACAACAAATATCGTTACAGCAAACATGAAGGGAAAGAGGAAGATCGGAAGCGTGGGTCTCCCCTGGCCTGATGTGGATCTGAAGATAGTTGACCTTGACTCGGGAGAAGAGGAGATGGCTGTGGGGAAAGAGGGGGAAATAATTGTAAAAGGTCCCCAGGTGATGAACGGTTACTGGATGAATGAAGAGGAGACCGCCTTTGCAATGAAAGACGGATGGTTCTTTACCGGTGATATTGGTTACATAGATGAAGACGGATTCGTTTTTATTGTTGATCGCAAAAAGGACATGATCCTCTGCAGTGGTTTTAACGTTTACCCACGCGATATAGACGAAGTTCTTTACCAGCATCCGGCTGTGCTTGAGGCGTGCGCCATAGGCATACCTGACGCTAAAAGGGGAGAGACAGTCAAGGCCTTTGTTGTTCTGAAGGAGGGGGAATCTCTTGGCGAGGATGATGTGAAAAATTACTGCCGGGAAAAACTTGCTCCTTATAAAGTTCCGACTCACGTGGAATTTCTTGAGGAACTCCCCAGAAGCGCAGTGGGCAAGCCCTTGAGGAGAATGCTCAGAGACAGGGAGACAGGTAAAGAGTAGAAAAAGTTAAGTATGAATTGAGGCTGTCCCGGAGGTATGGGATGTCATCACGAGGAGGCCGGAGGCCGACGTGGTGATCTG
>ERZ795057.148-NODE-148-length-74383-cov-7.610981_pt1 | contig 74383 bp, 57 predicted proteins | sample MGYA00375141_ERZ795057 | MGnify/ENA primary metagenome ERZ795057 (study PRJEB30186, sample SAMN05720163) | activated sludge metagenome | isolation source: Anaerobic digester | place: Hong Kong | collected 2015-01-26 ...
TGCATATAGTGAAGTGTCTGAAGCCGGTTTCAGCAGACTGAACATGCCAGCCGTCGCCGGCCCCGGTCAGAATGTATAAGGAGCTGAAAGAATACTTTGCTTCAAGGTATTTGTCGCCTCCTGCTGCTCCTGCGCTGCCTGCTTTATTGACTATATAACCTGCGTTCAGAGCCAGACCTCCTTTGGAAAACCCGGCATTTATCTCGAAAGCATGGCTCCCCGTATTTTCTGAGTAATCGAAATAATCAAGGTCAGGAAAATAATAGTCAGTCATCCCGATCGAAAATCCGGCAGGCAGATCGAAGGAGAACCAAAGATCCGTTTCGCGGTAACCACTGAAATCGAAAGATCCCCATGCTCCGGCACTGAAAAAACCCGCTGACAAACTAACAAAAGGCTGTATTGCCGGTCCGGTACCATATCTTGTCCCACGCCATAAATAACTGCTGTAAAGGTCAGCACCTGCCGAGACTTGTATTTTTTTCTCTTCCTGGGCTTTAACAAGACCGGGAATCAATAAAATCATTATAAGCAATACATTACGGCTTAAAACTTTTATCTTTTTCATCGCTTTGGTAATAATTTATAAGCAAACTCTGCGGCAAACTTAATGTAATATTTTATTTTTTTACCATCTCCCCCCTATTTTTTATATGTCTTTCATTATTTTTTATCTTTTTTCTTGTTTATACCCCACTTCCCGAGGGGGTGTATTTTATTTTTTGTATATTTTTTTTATGCACCCCCCCCCCTTCCATCATGTTAAAGTCATTTGATTCATAATTCACTTTATAGCTGTTTTAAGATTTCCGGGAATAAAACACCTATATTTAGTGTCATTAATTATGAATCTTTAAGCACATAAGTAAATCTCTCAAACCTCCTCACTATGAAAAATATCCTTTCAAGGCTTATTCTGCTGGTGTCAGCAGCAATATTGACAGTATCATGCGGTCAGGGCCGGAAACAAACTGTTCAGCCCGATCTTGGATACCGCTCTGTACCGGTAATTGAAAAAAGAGGGCTTAAATTCAAGGACCTCAACAGGAATGGAAAGCTCGACAATTATGAAGACTGGCGTCTCTCTTCCGAAGAGAGGAGCAGGGACCTGCTTTCACAAATGTCGCTGGAACAAAAAGCAGGATTCATGGTTATCAACTCCCTGAATATGGTTGGAAGCAGCAGGGCAGAAGCATCAGAAGGCAGTCTTGTTGCAAGTGACCTCGATGAGGGAGGCGGAGGTCAGGGAATGAGGCAGGGCGGAGCAGGGTCACGGCAACAGCGTCCCGCCGCAGAAAGGCCTCAGACAGGAGCAGGAGAGCGTCAGGGAAGGGCCGGAGGAGATTATCTTGCATCTCTTTCCAGGAGTTCCGGTACTTCACGTATGGTAAAAGAATTCAACATGCGGCACTTTATTCTGAGATCTAACGAAAGTACCAGGGTCACAGCCGAATGGGCAAACAAGCTCCAGGAACTGTGTGAAAGTGAGCCTCTTGGAATTCCATGCATAATTACCTCCAATCCCCGCAACCATATCACAACAAATGCAGCACTGGGTTCCAGCGTCGGCACAACGGTATTCTCGGTATGGCCCGGAGAACTCGGTCTCTCAGCTATGCGCGACCTTGAGCTGACCAGGGAATTTGCCGATATAGCCCGTCAGGAATGGGCTTCTGTCGGCCTCAGAAAAGGTTATATGTATATGGCCGACCTTTCTACCGAGCCCAGATGGTCGAGGATAAACGGCACCTTCGGTGAAAATGCCGAATGGGTGGCTAAAATGATACACGAAATCGTAATCGGATTCCAGGGAGAGAAACTGGGACCCGGCTCCGTTGCCCTCACAACAAAACACTTCCCCGGAGGAGGAGCAGGTGAAAAAGGACAGGACTCACATTTCGACTGGGGTAAGAAAGAGATATTTCCCGGAGGGATGTTCAAAAATAACCTTATACCCTTCCAGGCAGCTATTGATGCAGGTACATCGGCCATAATGCCTTACTATTCCCTCCCTGCCGGCACCGAATACGAAGAGGTCGGGTATGCTTTCAACAAAGGCGTTATTAATGACCTCCTCAGAACACAGATGGGATTCAGGGGAATAATAAATTCCGACACAGGTCCCATCGACAGGATGCCGTGGGGCGTTGAAGATCTGACAGTTCCCGAGAGATATAAAAAAGCAATTGAAGCAGGAGTAAATATCTTCTCCGGAATATCCGATCCTGCAGGTATCATCGATGTTGTAAACAAGAACATGGTTGACATAAGCCTCATTGACAACTCTGTACTTCTCCTGCTTAAGGAGAAATTCGATCTGGGACTTTTTGAAAACCCATATGTCGACGTTGACGCTGCAGAAACCATTGTCAATAATGATAAATTCAGGGAGAAAGCTGACCTTGCTCTAAGAAAGTCAATTGTTCTGCTTCGCAATGAAAAAGAAGCCCTGCCGCTTAAATCAGGGACAAAAGTTTATTTCGAAGCACTTCAGAGAGGAGGACGGGGCAGGCAGGCTGACGGAGCCAATATCTACATGACAAACGATGGAAAATATCAGACAGAATTTGTTGACACCCCGGCTAAGGCCGATGTGGTAATCCTGTGGATCACGCCTACAGGTAATGCTCTGTTCGGCTCTACAGGAACTCCAATATCAATGATACTTTCCCAGAATAATGTAGATATTGACTATGTAAACAGGATAAGCGCATCGAAACCTACGGTACTTGTAATTAATTATACCAGTCCATGGGTTATTGATGAGATCTACAGTGAAAATGCAAAACGCAATATAGGAGCTGTGCTGGCAACCTTCGGAACTTCTCCCGACGCTCTCCTTGATGTTCTGACCGGAAAATTTAATCCGACCGGGAAAATGCCGTTCTCCACCCCCGTATCGCAGGCAGCAGTCGAAAACAACAGGGAGGATGTCCCGGGCTACCTCGAACCTGATGGCTATGCGCTTTTCAGATATGACGAAGGACTGAGTTACAACTGAGAATATCGTCCTGCCATCGCCATTAACAGATATCCGATATTCTCATAAAATGACAACCAGGATCCTTATCTTATTTTTTTTTACCGTACTGGCAGACACCTCATGTTCAACTATCAGTAATAAAACAAGCCTTTATTCCCCTGACGGCCAGATACGGGTAACATTAAATAATAACCCGGAATCAGGTTTACTTTCATTCATACTTCACAAAGGCAAAAAGCAGGAGATACTCCGGGCTGAGTTGTCACTAAGCTCCCTCCCCGGTTTTGCAAACGGGAAAGTTAAAATAACCGGATCGGAAAAAGAAAGTGTTAACGGCTCCTGGATAAATGATTTTGGCGAAAAACGCGAAATCCCTGACAACTATAAGCAGATGATCATAAAGATGCTGACGGGAACGACCAGTCTGAATATCATAATAAGGGCTTATAACGAAGGTATTGCCTTTTCCTGGGAAGTGCCTGATCAGACGGATATCGATTCGCTTGTCATCTATGATGAAAAGCTGGTATTCCGTTTCCCTGCCGATCATTATGCATGGAGTGCCCCGCGAGCCCAGGCACAATATTCGCGTATCCCTCTTTCAAAGATCGATAAGGGAGCTGAACGCCCTCTGTTGATTGAGATCGATTCTGCTCTCACAATAGCTCTGGCAGAGGCAAAAGTCGTTGATTTTGCCACGATGAAATTCGAACCGGATACCGGAGATAATGGCATATCAATCCGAACAAGGCTGGGAAGCACGGTTAAAAAAGCCTGCCCCTTCCAGTCGCCGTGGAGGGTGGTGATGATTGGAAAGGATCCCGGCGATCTGCTTGAAAAGAACTATCTCCTCCTGAATCTGAATGATCCCTGCAAAACAGGGAACAATTCCTGGATTAAACCAGGTAAGGCACTTCGTGAAGTCACACTAACCACAACGGGTGCGATGGCGCTTGTCGATTTCATCGACAGTCATAAGATGCAATACATAGAATTCGACGCAGGATGGTATGGCTATGAATATGACGATTCATCCGATGCACGGTTCGTAAATGTGGATCCGAAACGTTCGAAGGGACCTCTCGACCTTCCGGCAGTAATATCTTATGCCCGTTCAAAAAATGTGGGTGTGCTTCTGTATGTGAACAGGAGAGCCCTTGAAAGACAGCTCGACGAACTTCTGCCCCTCTACAGAAGCTGGGGAGTCGCAGGTATCAAGTTCGGGTTTGTCCGGACGGGCACACAGGAAGCAACATCGTGGATGCATGAGGCAGTCAGGAAATGTGCTGATCATCAGCTGGTTGTCGACGTACACGACGAATACAGGCCCACCGGGTACTCCCGCACATATCCAAATTTCCTTACCCAGGAAGGCATCAGGGGCGATGAGGAAAGCCCTGCGAACAGCCATACACTCATAACCATGTTTACAAGGATGCTTGCCGGAGCCGGAGACAATACGATCTGTTATTTTGACAAAAGGGTTGATGAGAAAATGGGCTCACATGCCTCACAGCTAGCAAAAGCAGTCTGTATTTTCAGTCCCCTTCAGTTCCTCTACTGGTACGACAGGCTGGTGCCTGCAGGCAGGGAGAATGAACTTGCAGGGAAACCTAATTATCTGAGTGAAGAACCGGAAATGGAGTTTTTCGACAATGTCCCGACAGTCTGGGATGAAACAAGAGTCCTTCATGCCAGTATCGGAGAATATGGAGTGATAGCCAGGCGCAAAGGTGAAGAATGGTTTATCGGAGGCATAAACGGTGATCAACCCGGGATATATACAATAGATTTTTCTTTCCTCGACAAAGACCGTAAATATATTGCCAGGATATATTCCGACATGCCTGATCTAAAAACCCGAACCAGGATTAATATAGATGACATACATGTCAGTAACGGTCTTTCATATGAAGCGAAACTCGGACCAAACACCGGAATAGCAATGCATCTGGCACCGGAAGAATGATCGGACTGACTATTAAATTATAATCTTTATTATTTCAAGGTTTACCCTGAGTCCGTCGAGATAAGTATGAACCCATGGTTCAGCATCTTCTTTGAAAAGTGTATTGTCCCAGATATAGTGGTCAGACTGCTCTTTCATCAGGAAAACGGACGGGAGTGCTTTTGCCAGAGCAGCCATGGCAGGATCCTTTTCAGTCATGACAATGATATCTGACAACGCTTCCTGAAGCTCAGCATGAACCTCTCCTCTTCCTCCGGCATCCCATCTTCCCTGAATTATTTTCCGGTCTTTCCTGTCCATTATTATTTCAGGATCTGAGGTCCACTGTTCACTTGTAATACCCTCATAGCTGAATACAATAGCTTCATATCCGGCTACCAGAGTCAGTACCTCATCGATCTTCGTTACGACAGAATTTTCCGCGGTTTGATTATCTGCTTTATGCAGTACCTGCTCAATCCTGTTGTAATTACCCGAAATCTTTATACTGTCGGCAATTAATTCTTTTGAAACATTCAGGGCAAGAAGGGCAGATATAACTGACATAACTGCCAGGAGGAAAAGCACTGCAACGGTGTTGTAGATATTGAAATTTTTATCTCTTGCTGTAACTACAAGGAAAACAGGCAGAAAGACAATATACGGGAAAGGCAGTGATATGGTAAGAAGTATGCCGGCCCCGGGCCAGTGCATAATTTTAAAAAGCATCGACGTAAATATGAGAAAACATGTTATCCAGGTAACAATATACAAGGATTTGTTTCTTCTTTCTTTGTCTGCCCTGTAGTTATTTGAAAGAGCCACGGGGAGAAATCCAAGGACAAGTGTTGTCATCCCAGTTATCAAAAGTATGGCGGCCCCGGGAAAGTGGAATATTTTGAACAACACCCCGATTAGCAGAATTGTTGTAGCAATCAGGCCAAGTATATAAATCTTCTGTTTCATGATCTTGTCATTTATTCTATTTATGTTCTGAAATCAGGGAAAAAGCCTTTATTTCAACAGCCAGGACTGTATTTTTCAGTAACTCCAGCATGTGAAGGCTTGTCATCAGTGTAATTCTTTCTTCTCCTTCCGTTGCGGGGAACAGAATATTTTTCAGGTCTGATACAAGTCCGGTGTTATGAGTCAAAAGCACAGAATCAAATCCGCTGATATAGTTTTGATAATCAGACAATGCTTCTTCAATCCCGTTACGGGTCTCTGTGCCCGGGGCAAGATAAATTCTGAAAGGATCCCATGTGAAAGGGGCTCTGATAAGGTTGATGTTAACCTGCGGACCTTCTGCTGTCATGCTGACCGGGGCATTTTCATCATCAGGTTTACCCTTTTTGCCTGCAGCCAGCGAAATCATTTTCAGTTCAACATTATTTATGGTCTTAACCAGATCTGTGGTTTTCTTATGAAGTTCCTGCATTACCCGCGATGATTCCGGGTCGTCATTTTCCAACAGGTATGTACCGGCTTTCTCAAGGAGATAGCCATGAAGCTGTTGTTCTTTTTCCAGGTGTACATAATAACCTTCGGTGAAGCGGCTCTGAAGACTAAGGTTAACGAGAGCTGCAGGCACTATCAGTGCGATTGATCCTATCACCAGATAAATGAACATCGCACTTACGGTGGCATCATTCTTCCATGTTACCCTGGTGTACCAGGGAAAAACCACAATAAATAGTATTAACAGACCTGATAACTGGAAAATACCTGCCATCGGCCAGTGCATTATCTTGAAGAATAGCCCTGTAATCGTAAGGATTATCCCCAATGCTCCAACAAGATAAACAGGTCTTTTATTTTTCCCTTCAGGATCCCTGAACCTGTCAACAGTGAGTGCAGGAATGAAAAATAATACTGCACTCAGTACTGAAATACTTAATGCAATTGCTGCTCCGGGCCAGTGCATTACCTTGAAAAGTACCCCGGCAAAGAGAAAGAAAAAAGCAAGAAATGCCGAGATAAAGAGAAACAATCTCTTCGGGTTGTGTGTCTCTTTCCACAGCACACCAAGTGCCGATGGTAAGAAAACAAGAGCCAGAAGAGCAACTCCTGTTATGAGCATGACAGATGCGGCAGGCCAGTGCATTACCTTGAAGAGTGCCGCAAAACCAAGCAAAACCGTTCCGGCTATGCCTGAGATTTTCATCGTGTTTTTCATTTGTCTGTATTTTGAGTCGACTGCATATAAAGTCTCTTCCTGTATCTCCTTCAGACGCCTGCCTGATCCCATTTTATTCTTCACTTTCAGGTATGCTTCTGAAAAAGTACATCCTTCCTTCATCTCACCCTCAACATCGCAGCAGATGTGATCTATAAGGTCATCAAGAAGATGGGAGAATGTTATCTCTTCCCTTCTTACGTCCATGCTTATCTGCTCGATATTATGAAGTGAAAGCTCATGCATATTCAAGTCCGGGCTTAAGGTTAATTATACTCTCAATTGATTTAATGAAATCCTTCATTTCCCTTACTTTTTCAGCTACAACCAGATGACCTTTTTTTGTGAGGCTGTAATATATCCGGATACGGTTATTGAAATTTTCTGCCTCGGTTACCAGCACTCCTTCACTTTCAAGCTTGTGCAGAACGGGATAGAGAGCCCCGTATGTGAGCCTTATCTTTCCCCCGGTCAGCTCCTCAACACGGCGTGTAATGTCGTAGCCATACATCCGGCCATTCTCCTCAAGAAGCCTGAGGACTATTGTCTTTAATGAGCCTTTGATAAGATCAGATGTTATCATTTTTTTATATTTAAGTATCTTATATATTGCAAATATAAAACATTAATTTTTAATAAAACAAATAATTTTAAAGATTCTTGTAAGAAAAGAATTTAAACCGCTTATTATCCGGTTTTTTTGAAAGCATGGACCGGCACTATCAGCCTGATGGTAAACAGATTATATCTCAGCATTAAAAGTATCGCCCTGGTCAACATCGCCGGTACGGTATCCTTTTGTGAACCAGGCTTTGCGCTGAGCTGCCGAGCCATGGGTAAAGGAATCCGGGTAAACGCGGCCCTGGTATTTTTTCTGAAGGACATCGTCACCGACAGAAGCTGCAGCGTTCATCGCTTCTTCAATGTCGCCTGTTTCGAGGTATCCCATTCCTTCTTCATAATGTGCCCATACACCGGCAAGAAAATCAGCCTGCAGCTCAAGCCTCACGAGAAGCTGATTTGCCCTTGTTTCGCTAAGCCGTGAACGTTGTGAATTGACTTCTTCAAGAATCCCCAGAAGATTCTGCACATGATGCCCTATCTCATGGGCAATGACATAGGCGATCGCGAAGTCGCCGTAAGCTCCGAATTTAGTCTTCAGGTCATTACAGAAGCTGAGGTCTATATATACCTTTTCATCTCCCGGGCAATAGAAAGGTCCGCTGGAGGCTGCAGCATAACCACAGGCAGACTGAACCTGTCCGCTGAAGAGGACCAGCTTGGGCATCCTGTATGTGGCACCGGCCTGTGCAAACAACTTCTGCCATACCGTTTCTGTATCCTTGAGGACAACTGAAACGAAATCCGCCAGTTCCTGTTCTTCAGCAGAAAATTCTGCCGTTTCTGTCCCGTTTGTCGTTACCGGCATAGTATCCATTATGGATGAAGGGTCACCTCCGAGCAACAATACCAGTAAAACAATGACGATAGTGCCTATCCCGCCTCCGACAGCCATTTTGCCTGTCGACATTCCCCGGCGGTCTTCCACATTGCCGCTACCCTGTCTTCCCTTCCATTTCATACTAAGTTCGAATTAGGTTATTAACAGTATATGTAATACAAAACTAATTTTTCTCATCCGAATATCAACCATTTTAATCCTCAACTGTTTTATTTTTATAATGGAAGATAATAATCTTATATCCAAAATATACCCTGTCACAGGTTTATCGTGTGCTTCCTGCGCTGCGAAGACTGAAGCTGCTGTTAAAAAGCTGAATGGCATAAAACAGGCTTCAGTAAATTTTGCCGGTTCTTCACTAAAGGTAGAGTTCTTTCCGGAAATACTGTCACCTTCTGAAATACGGGAGTCTGTCCGTCGTGCAGGTTACGATGTATTAATTGATGAGGCAGACAGCTCTGCCCTTGTTGAGGCTGCCCGGAATAAACACCTGAAAGCAACCCTTCTTAATACAGTTGGTGCATTGGTATTAAGTGTTCCTCTGGTGGTCATTGCCATGTTTTTCCCGGGGATCAGCCATGGATCTCTGGTTATGATGGCTCTGGCCACCCCTGTGGTATTCTGGTTTGGCCGGCAGTTTTTTTCAGGTGCCATAAAACAGCTAAAGCACAGATCGGCAAACATGGATACCCTTGTTGCATTGAGTACAGGCATTGCATATATATACAGCACTGTTGTTGCATTCTTTCCCGGTATCTTTGAAAATAAGGGAATTGACACACATGTATATTTTGAAGCTTCGGCAGTGATCATAACATTCATTCTGCTTGGCAGGTTTCTCGAGGAAAAGGCAAAATCGAACACCTCCGAAGCTCTTAGGAAACTTATCGGGATGCAGGTAAAAACCGTCACGGTTATTGCAGATGACGGGACGATGAAAGAGGTCTCCGCAGAACATGTTGTTCCGGGAGACATAATACTGGCAAGGCCCGGGGAGAAGATTGCAGTCGACGGAACAGTGATGCGGGGTTCAACATTCATTGACGAAAGCATGCTTACAGGTGAGCCGCTTGCTGTCGAGAAAACGGCCGGGTCGAAAGTCTTTGCAGGCACTTTAAACAGGAACGGCAGTATTCACTTCAGGGCTGAAAAGACCGGAAAGGATACTCTGCTTGGACAAATAATCACCATGGTGCGTGAAGCTCAGGGAAGCAAGGCACCCGTTCAGCATCTTGTCGACAGGATAGCTGCGGTTTTTGTGCCTGTGGTAATAGGGATAGCTTTGCTCAGCGGTATCGCATGGTTTTTACTGGCCAGGGAAAACAACGTAATACATTCGCTCCTGGCTGTCGTCACAGTGCTCATAATAGCCTGCCCCTGTGCTCTGGGCCTGGCCACTCCTACTGCAATAATGGCCGGCATAGGTAAAGGAGCCGGCAACGGAATTCTCATAAAAGATGCCGTGAGCCTTGAAACGGCATACAGGATCAATGTAATTGTTCTTGATAAAACAGGTACCATAACTCTTGGGGAACCACTGGTAAATGGTTTTCTGTGGAAGGAGAATATTTTCAGGGAGAGATTCTCAAGGATACTCCATGCTATTGAGAAAAGCAGTGCACATCCGCTTGCAGAACCTGTTTACAGGTATCTTGAGGATTCCGGGATTGAAAGCCTTAGCCAGGAAGTCTTAATAGAAACTTTACCAGGAAGAGGGATAAAGGCCGTTACGGAGGGGAATATCTATTACGTCGGGAACAGGGCGTTAATGGACGAGAACGGAATAATGATAAGCGATGAACTTATCAGATCTGAGGCAGACTGGAAGAAACAGGCTATGAGCATATCATTTTTTGCTGGCAAAGAAGAAGCCCTTGCTGTTTTCGCCATCTCCGACAAGGTAAAGACATCTTCAAAAGAAGCAGTTGACAGTCTGCATAAGCTGGGACTGGAAGTTCACATGCTGACAGGTGACAATGAAGAAAGTGCAGCCGTTGCAGCCCGTGAGGCCGGAATTGACATTTACAGATCAGGTCTGCTTCCCGCTGATAAACAGGATTACATCAGGGAACTGCAGCTTCAGGGTAAGATCGTTGGTATGGCAGGCGACGGGATCAACGACACACAGGCGCTTGCACAGGCCGATGTCAGCATTGCCATGGGAAAAGGATCCGACATCGCCCTCGATACGGCAAAAATGACTATCATTTCATCCGATCTTACAAAAATTGCCCAGGCCTTAAGGCTTTCAAAGCTGACGGTAAGAACTATCCGGCAAAATCTTTTCTGGGCATCGGTCTATAACCTTGTGGCCATACCTGTTGCCGCCGGCATTCTGTACCCTTTCACCGGCTTCCTTCTGAATCCTATGATAGCAGGTGCAGCTATGGCTCTGAGTTCGGTAAGTGTGGTGAGCAACAGTCTCAGACTGGCAGTGAAAAAGATCTGAGTTTCATTTCTTTTTTATCACCTGCGAAATCTTTCCCGTCTTCTTGTGTTTGATGATTATTTTCCTGCTGTTATCAGGCATTCTTTCCTCCTTTACAAACAGATGATCCTTATCGAATTCCCTTACTTCCGCAATGGGTTCGGCCTTTTCTTTTCCCCGCCAGTCACGCAATTTCACGTTTTCCCATTTCCTTGACCTGGAAGAACGGTAACATGCATCCATGATTTCGTTCACCACATAGCCGTCGTAAAAAGTTTCCAGAGGTTTTGATTTTTTCTCAAATGATCTGAACATGTCGGTAAACATATTGTAATATCCAAGTTCATGAACTTCATCACCAACGGGAAAGATCCATCCTTTTTCGACCTCAGCCTTTTCTGCTACATAACCCCCTTTACCTCCGGCAGTAAACATGTCGAAGCCGGTCCGCAGGAAATTGTTGATCCATATTGTTCCCTCAGTTCCCATGACTTCATCCCTGAGGTCCATCCCTCCCCTGAATATCCAGCTTACCTCAAACTGTCCTATGGCTCCGTTCTCGTATCTGACCCAGCCAAGTGCATTATCCTCTGCTTCAATAGGTTTGACCAGCGTGTCTGCAACACTTATCACCTCAACCGGACGTATATCCTTACCTATATAATTCCTTCCTATTTCTATGCAATGGCATCCCATATCGAGCAGCACACCCCCTCCCGATATTTCCCTGGTCCAGAACCAGTCGCTGTGAGGTCCGGGATGAGTCTCTCGTGAGCGCACCCATGTCACCTTGCCAAGTGTTCCGGCTCTGACCGATTCAACAGCTTTGAGAGTTTTGGGGCTATAGACCAGGTCTTCGAGGTAACCATGGAAAATACCAGCCTTTTCAACCAGTTCAAGCATTTTATAAGCTTCCCCGGCATTCCGTCCGAGTGGCTTTGTGCAGAGCACTGCCTTGCCTGCCGAGGCGGCAAGTTTCACCGCCTCAAGGTGAAGATTGTTCGGAAGTCCTATTACCACAGCCTCCACTTCGGGATCGTTGACGGCTTCTTTCATGGAAGTAGTCCATTTCGGGATGCCGTGTTTCCTGGCAAAGGCTTTGCCTCTTGAATCGTCGCGTGAGTATATAACATGGACCCTGTCACGGCTCCGCAGTCCATGAATGCCGAAGGTATAGAAATCTCCTATGAATCCGGCACCGAGCATTGCTATTTTCACCATGGTTAAATATTTAATAATGAGTATTGAGGTATTTACGAAAAGAATGAAATTTATCTGCGTGAGTACCTGAGGTTAATATAAACAGGTTTATCGCGGTTACAAACTATCTGTCCGTTATTAAATTCGAGTTCGGCAACCTGTAGCAGGCTTCTTCTCGACTTCGAAAAACCGCTGATGCCTTTATACCCTTCTGCCTGGGCGTAATGGGTGAAATAGAAAATGAATGCCCGTTCGCCGCTGAGCACAACACAGGCATGCTGTCCCTTGACACCATCGCCCGGACCTTGCCCGGGTTCCCTGAGAATATTGCTCTCCTGTCTTTCCCAGCTGACAAAATCGAGGGAAGAATACACACCCAGCCCATCCCAGTTATCGACAATCATCCAGGCTTTATCGTGCCAGAAAAAAACATCCGGACCCTCTCCGCCCCTGTCACCAACAACTTTCCTTCCACTGTCGGTCCAGCTGTATAGGTCGGGACTGTCGGCATAGTAGATAGATTTACTGTCGGCTTCATTATTATAATACATACGCCATGTACCGTCAGGAAGACGAAACACGCAGGCGTCGATACATTTCTCTGAAGAGAGATTCAGCTTTGACCTGAAGTCCCAGTCAACAAGATTTTTACTTGTAAGGTGAACTATCCATCTCGGGTGGTTCCAGTTTGTGAAGGTCCCGGGAACATAGGTGAGGTACATGTGATAGGTTCCTTTATGTTCAATTACTTCCGGAGCCCAGTGGGTATATCCTGCATCGGGCCGATACTTAATATTGCAGGTATCACGGTATTTCCAGGTAGCCCCGCCGTCAGACGAAACGGCTATCCCAATCCGGGTTCCGTGAACCCATGTTACTCCGGTCTGACCTGTTGCAGTGGCTCTGCGGTTTGTATAAAACATAAACCACTTTTTCTCCTTTTTATTCCAGACCACTGTCGGATCGGCAGCTCCGTCATAAACGGGATCCTGAAAAAGGGGTTTGGAAGCCTGCCTGATATTCTTACTGTTCTGAGAAAACGAATGACAAGGCAGTATGATTATGATGATCATAAACAGAATCTTCATCAGAATAATTATAAGTCTCGCTGAATGTGTGTTGTTCATTTCTGTTTCTCCGGATTAGAATAAGTTTATTGCAGTTTTAACAGGCCTGTAAATATAAAGTTAACAAAAAAAAATGAAAAATTTTTGGAAAAATGAATTTTTCGGAATAAATTTGACCACTTGGTTAAACTATATAATTAGTCTGTATGGTTAAACTTTTAAGTTAAAGATCATGACTGAGCAGGAGAAGCAAACAGAAGACAGGATCTTTGAAGCAGCGACGGAGGTATTTGTCGACAAAGGTCTTGACGGAGCACGTATGCAGGACATAGCCAACAGGGCGGGGATTAACAAATCGCTGCTGCATTATTACTACCGTACGAAAGACCGGCTTTTTACTGCAGTGTTTGAAATGATCGCAGGTCAGATGTTCAGGAAATTCGGACCTGTATTCGACGAGCAAATGTCATTTGAAGAGAAAATAAGGTTCTTTATCAGGGAGCATATTTCCTTTTTACAGAAGAATCCAAAGCTGCCAGTCTTTCTTTTAAGTGAATTTCACAGAAATCCTGAAAAAATAAGTAAAATAATTCATAATCTGGATCTTAATAAGTTCTGGTCGGTTCTGGAGAATCAGCATAGGGATGAGCTGGATCAATATAACATTACCAGGGAGAATATTCCCCAGTTCATGACCACCGTAGCAGGGATGACAGTCTTTCCCTTTGCGGCCAGGCCGGTGATAGCGGGCTTAATGGGAAAAATGGGATATGATTTCGACACATACCTCGAAGAAAGGAAAGAGTGGGCTGCTGATTTTGTAATAAAGGCACTTAAGAAATAAGACGGCTTTATTTCTGGCAGATAAAGCTGACAGACAAAAAAGTACAAAAATATGAAAAGAAAGGTAATATTGATCCTGGCAATAATTTGTCCCTGGCTGATCCACGCTCAGGATACAAAGATCCTGACACTTGGGGAGTGCTACAAAAAGGCTGCCGCAACAAGTGCAATTGCCGGAGAAAAAGATTCATATTCGGCAATATGGCAGCTGAAGGATAAAAATCTGGTGAAAGGATGGCTTCCGTCTCTTGATGCAGGAGGAAGTTTCGTATACAATTCAGAGGTGATAGATATAAGCAATTCGCTGGGCTCTCTCCCTGTTCCCGGAATAGCGGATGCCATAGAACCTCTTCCGAATGAACAATACAGGCTTACCGTTGACATTAACCAGGTGATCTATGACGGCGGGACAATAAGGGCGGCACGTGAGCTTGAAAAGGCTGATTTGCGTATTAATGAGATGCAGTATGAAAGCGACCTCTACAAAATCCGAAGCCAGATAAATACCTGCTATTTCAATATACTCCTCCTCATCAGGCAGAAGGAATTGCTCAACAACTATCTGGTTTTGATTGACAGGCGCATTTCATCGATGCATTCAGCCCTTCAGAACGGGATCATCCTGAAATCGGACATTGACGTGATGGTCTCTGAGAGAATAAAGCTTGAACAACAGTTAAGGGAAAATGAAATCAGGAACACATCATTGTTTAAGGTGTTATCAGACCTTACAGGTTCGGAAATAAGCCCTGAAACTGAAATGGAAGTCCCAGACCTGGCAGTGCAGCATTCTGTTGAGATAAACAGGCCTGAAATGGACCTCTTCGATCTGAGAAAAGATCAGCTTGAAGCAAGCCTGAACATGATCAGCAGCAAAAGGATGCCCAAAGCTTACGGATTTGCAACCCTCGGTTATGGCAATCCCCCCGGAAACAACTTCTTCAGGGATGAATTTGCACCTTATTATATCATCGGAGGATCTTTGAAATGGAATATCTTCGACTGGAATAAGGTAAAAAATGAAAAGCAGATAGTTACCCTTCAGAAAGATATCCTCGACAGCAGGAAAGAAGACCTAAATGATAATCTTATAAGGCTTCTCGAAACAAAAAACTCAGAGATACTGAGTCTCAGATCACTCCTTGAGACCGATTCCGGGCTTATTGAACTGAGAAAAAGGATAACAGCATCGGCAGAATCACAGTACGAAAACGGAACTATAACCGCAACTGAGCTTCTGAATGAGTTAAACTCTGAAAAACAGGCAATGATTAATTATGAAATACACAAGATCAGCCTGGCCATGGCAGAGGCAGAGTATTTGAATATAAGCGGAGGGGAAATTGAATAGGCGCAGATACTTACTCCCAGGTCACCTGAAGGTGACAGGGGCGGAATAAGATGAAGATTGCTTTGTCACTTCGTTCATCTCAATGACATAAAACATAATAAATACTATAATATGAAAACCAGAATCTTATTATTAATTGCAGCAATTGCGCTGACAGGTTGTAAGAACAGAGATGGTGAAGCTGATGCTTACGGCAACTTTGAGGCTACCGAAGTGATAGTGTCGGCAGAAACAGGCGGCCGTATCCTTGAGTTAATGGTCTCGGAAGGAACAGAGGTAGAAGAGCAGGCCGGGATAGCTGTTATCGATACGACTCTACTCCATCTTCAAAAGGCCGAGATCGATGCAGGCATGAAGAGCGTAAAAACAAAGATCCTGTCCATTGATGCACAGAATGACATCCTTAAACAGCAGATAGAAAATATTAATATCAATATCGACAGGATTGCCAATATGCTTAAGGACAGTGCTGCAACGAAAAAACAGTATGATGATCTTTCAGGGCAGGTGGCTGTTCTTCAGAAACAGATAGCTGCCGCCAACACCCAGAAATCATCAATATCAGCCGAGCTGGCTGTACTGGAGTCGAAGAAGGAGATCTTTGCAGAGCAGATATTAAGGTCGACGGTCAGAAGTCCTTTAAGGGGTACCATAATAGAAAAATATGCCGAGGCCGGTGAGATGACCGGCGCCGGCAAGCCGCTGGTGAAAATCGCCGATCTGTCGGTGATGAGGCTGAAGGTTTATGTAAGCGGAGCACAGCTGGCAGGAATAAAAAGAGGTTCGGAATGTACGGTAAGGATCGATGACGGAGAAAAAGGATATAGGTCATACCCCGGAATAATAAGTTATATTTCCGGGAAGGCAGAGTTCACGCCAAAGATCATTCAGACAAAGGAAGAAAGAGTGGCACTGGTGTATGCAGTGCTAATAGACGTAAAAAATGACGGTTCAATGAAGTCGGGGATGCCCGGGGAAGCAATATTCTGAGCATGGAAGCTGAGTTAAAACCGGAGAAAAAAACAATTCAGGGTTTTCACCCGACAGCAAAAGTCTGTTAATTGTATGGAAATAATCAGAGCAACCGGCATAAGCAAGAATTTCGGACAGGTTCAGGCACTCAGGGATGTGTCATTTGAAGCGGATGAAGGCGAGATCTTCGGATTCATCGGACCCGACGGAGCAGGAAAGACTACCCTCTTCAGGATACTTACCACACTGATGCTTCCCGATGAAGGCACTGTAACAATTCTGGGGATGGATGCTGTACGTGATTTCAGGGAACTGAGAAAAAATATAGGTTACATGCCAGGGCGGTTCAGCCTCTACCAGGATCTTACCGTTGAAGAGAACCTTAATTTTTATGCCACCGTTTTCGGAACCACCGTCAGGGAGAATTACGATCTCATTGCCGACATATATTCCCACATTGAGCCTTTCAGGAAACGGCTTGCAGGAAAACTGTCGGGAGGCATGAAACAGAAACTTGCATTATCGTGTGCACTCATACACAAACCCGCCATTGTTGTTCTTGATGAGCCAACTACCGGTGTGGATGCCGTGTCGAGAGCTGAATTCTGGGATATGCTCAGGAGACTCGTCAGCCATAATATATCGATCATAGTATCAACGCCTTATATGGATGAAGCCATGAGGTGCGACAGGGTTGCACTGATACAGAAAGGACATATCCTTCTGACTGATAAACCTGATAAGATAAGAGAAGGATTCACCGGAAAGCTTTTCAGCGCAAAGTCTGAGGAAAAATACAGACTGCTGAATGCATTAAGGGACTACCACGGAACAACGACAGCATATCCTTTCGGTGATGCAGTGCATGTTACCTTCCGGGAGAACGGCTATGATGATTGTATTTATCAATACCTGAAGGAAAAGGGTGCCGGGGCAGTTGAAATAGTTGAAACAAAGGCAGGTATTGAGGACAGATTCCTGCAACTTATGAATATAGATTCTGAATATCAGGACATTAACTTCTGAAATACAGTAAAATCGGAATTTATCCCTGACAGGATGGTAAATGAAAGCAAATATTGATGACAGGAACGCCGGTAATATCAGTCAAAAACCTTGTTAAGAAGTTTGGCAGTTTCACAGCCAACGACAACCTTAATTTTGAGGTCTATGAGGGAGAGATATTTGGTTTTCTCGGAGCCAACGGTGCCGGAAAGACCACTGCCCTTAGGATCCTTTCAGGTCTTTCCTCTCCGACATCAGGGGAGGTAATCGTAGCCGGATACAATGCCCTTAAAGAACCTGAAAAAATAAAAAAGAGCATAGGATATATGTGCCAGAAATTCTCTCTTTATGAAGACCTTACAATCAGAGAGAACATTATGCTCTATGGTGGAATATACGGTATGCCCGCCGGTGCCATAAGAAAAAAAACAGAGGAGCTGCTTGAAAAACTCAACTTCACCGAATACGGTAACAGGATGATCTCGGGGCTTCCGGCCGGGCTGAAACAGAAACTGGCATTCTCAGTAGCAATATTTCATGAGCCAAGGATTGTGTTCCTCGACGAGCCCACCGGCGGGGTAGATCCCCTTACACGCCGTCAGTTCTGGGAAATGATATACGAGACTGCCGAAAAGGGCATCACAATTTTCGTAACGACACATTACATGGATGAAGCTGAATATTGCGACAGGGTATCTATAATGAACGAAGGCAGGCTTGTGGCGCTTGATTCACCTGCCGGCCTGAAGCAAAGATACGGAGCCGGATCGGTCGAGGAAGTGTTCATAAAGATAGCGCGGCCGCAAGCCAGGTACGGGATAGTAAATAATGTCTAATGATCAACAGGGATATTAACCGCTCATGAAAAGATTTTCAGGATTTGTATGGAAAGAGTTCCTGCACATTTTCAGAGATTTCAGGACCCTGATAATCCTTTTCGGGATACCGGCGGCCCAGATCCTGATCTTCGGATTTGTCGTAAGCACCGATATCAAGGATGCCAGGGTAGCGTTCCTCGATCTTTCTAAAGATGATGTTAGCAGAAAGATTACTGACAAAATCTGTTCTTCTGGTTTCTTTTCGAAGACAGATGAACTGTTCAGTTATGATGATGCCGACAAGGTTATGAAAAGCGGGAAGGCCAGGGCTGTCATCATCTTTGCTGAGAATTTCGGCCTTACCCTTATTTCCGAGGGAAAAGCTTCCATGAGCATAATCGCCGACGGATCGGAACCCAACAGTGCAACACTGATAACCAGTTATGCATCAGCCATTGTAGCCGACTTCAACAGAGAATTGGCGATGGCCGGGGAAAATACCGGTGTTCTTGTTCAGCCGGAGGTGAGGATGTTCTATAATCCGGAATTAAAAGGTCATTTTATGTTCGTTCCGGGAGTGATAACCCTCATTCTGATCCTTATATGTGCACTGATGACTTCCATAACCATTACACGGGAAAAGGAATTCGGGACAATGGAGGTCCTGCTTGTTTCGCCTCTGAAGCCCCTTCAGATAATACTTGGAAAAGTGACACCCTATTTTCTGCTCTCATTCATTAATGTGATAATAATACTGCTTCTTTCATGGTTTGTGTTTGACCTGCCCGTAAAAGGCAGCCTGTTATTGTTACTGGCTGAAAGTATGCTATATATACTGATGAGCCTCTCCCTGGGAATTCTGATATCGACAGTTTCGGATACCATGCAACAGGCCATTTTTATCTCCTTCCTGGGACTGATGCTGCCTACCATACTGCTTTCAGGCTTCATCTTCCCGATCGAGAACATGCCTGAAGTGTATGATTATGTAAGTGCGGTCCTGCCTCCCCGGTATTTCGTGGTAATTATTAAGAGCATCATGATAAAAGGTACAGGGTTTGGCTATATCTGGAAAGAAACTCTCATTCTTACCGTAATGACTGTTATTTTCATAGGGCTGAGTATCAAAAATTTCAAATTAAGACTTCAGTAGATGCTGATTATGATAAAGGCAGGAAGGATGAAAAAAACGCAATGAGGACAATCTTATATCTTATCAGGAAAGAGTTTCTGCAGATATTCAGGAACAAGTTCATCGGTAAGGCAATATTTGCCGTGCCGATAGTTCAGATGCTGATACTTGTGCCTGCTGTCACCTTTGAGATCAAGAATGTAAGTATATGTCTTGTCGACAGGGATATGACTGCCGACTCAAGGAGGCTGATCAGCCAGCTCGAAGGATCGACATTTTTTAAGATCAAATACTCAACTTTCTCTGAAGAAGAGGCGGAGAGGCTGTTGCACACGAACAAGTGCGACATGATACTTAAGATTCCTGCGGGATTCGCAAAGGATGCCGGACTTGGTACTACAACAAAACCACTGGCAGCAATAAATGCAATAAATGCATCAGGGGCACAGCTTACATGGGCTTATTTCAGCGGTGTGATACGCGATTTCAACATCGATCTTATCACTAAAAGTCCGGGCAGTGCAGCTCTTTCATCCATGCCTCAGATAAGTATCTTTAACCGCTACTGGTATAATGAAATGCTTAATTACAAATATTTTATGCTCCCTGGCATCCTGGTAATACTGGTGACAGCCATCGGGTTTCTTCTTTCAGGCCTTAACCTCGTGAGGGAGAAGGAGATCGGTACAATTGAACAGATGAACGTGACACCGGTTATGAAGTATCAGTTCATCACGGCCAAAATGGTTCCTTTCATACTTATTGGTCTTATCGACCTGGCTCTCGGTATGGTAATAGGAAAGATTTTCTTCCATATACCCTTTGAGGGTAGTATATGGTTACTCTTCCTGGGGTCGTTCATCTTTCTGATAGCCGTTCTCGGGCTGGCCCTTTTCATCTCGACTTTTTCATCAACACAGCAGCAGTTTATGTTCGTTGCTTTCTTCTTCATGATAGTTTTTATACTGATGAGCGGTGTATTCACCCCCACTGAAAGCATGCCGGTGTGGGCGCAGAAATTCAATATACTGAATCCCATGGCGTACCTTATGAGAATTAACAGGATGGTTATACTTAAAGGGTCGGCCTGGCAGGATATCAGCAGAGATATTTATTCGCTGATTATCATCGCAGTAGCATTCACGCTTCTTGCAGTGAGGAAATACAGGAAAACAGCCTGACAGACGGATGTTTTAATCAACTGATACCACTGCTGTAACCGGCCAGTGGTCTGAAATATATACATTGTTTTCTTTTCTGACGGTAACGGTGTGACTGTGTACTTTCATCCCGTTTCTTACGAATACATAATCTATTCGTCCGCTTCCCTGTCTGTCGGAGAAGCCGTTAAAGGTATAACCGGGACCGTCGGGGTTTGCTTCCGATATCTCCCAGGCATCCTTTAGCAGCGGAATGCTTTCGGCCGGACCTGTAAGCACTGCATAGCCTTTGCTTGTTGGAAGCTGGTTAAAGTCGCCGGTTACTATGAAAGGAAAACCGGAGGCTATGCTGTCGATCTTTGTAAGCAGAAGTGCCGAGCTCATTATCCTGGCAGAATCGGAATCGTGTGCGAAGTGGGTGTTAAAGAAATAGATATGGCCACCTGTTTTTCTGTCCGACAGTTCCATCCATGTCACTATTCTGGGAAGGTTGGCTCCCCAGGCCTGAGAGCCTGGCACCTCGGGGGTTTCAGAAAGCCAGAAAGTTTTTGTTCTGATAAGATCGAAACGGTCTTTCCTGTAAAACACCGGGTTCAGTTCGCCGCCTTTGGCTCCGTCACTTCTGCCAACTCCCACCGAACCATAATCCTGCAGGGCTGAGTCAATTACTTCATACTGTCTGAAAAGAACTTCCTGCATACCTATCAGATCGGGTTCTTCCTCCTCCAGAAATTCACAAACCATTGCAGCCCTGTAGGGCCATGCATTCAGACTGTCGCGGGGATTATCGTACCTGATATTGAATGTAATGACCTTTATTGAGTCTTTACCGGAATCGCATGAACAACCCCAGAAAATAAAAAAAACAAGAAGAGCTGCAAAATAAACCGATCTTTTCATTTGATTTTTTTATTCAAATATACGGATTATGCATTACATTGTAGTCATTGTGGAATGCCCTCATCAGAAGCTCATCCGATAAATATTTTTATCTTTGTGGTCAATTTTTGAAAGATAACCCGGATGTCGGATATCATCAAACTTCTTCCTGATTCGGTAGCTAACCAGATAGCTGCCGGAGAGGTTATCCAAAGGCCTGCGTCGGTTGTCAAGGAGCTGATGGAGAATGCCGTGGATGCAGGAGCTCTGCATATCTCGGTTATTATCAGGGATTCCGGCAAAACCCTTATACAGGTCATTGACGATGGGTCTGGCATGTCGGAAACAGATGCAAGGCTTTCATTTGAACGTCATGCGACATCGAAAATTTCCAAAGCTGATGATCTTTCATCAATAATGACGAAAGGATTCCGTGGCGAGGCTCTGGCATCGATAGCAGCGGTAGCAATGGTGGAACTCAGGACGAGAAGGGAGGAGGATGAAGCAGGAACTCTTGTGATTATCAACGGATCGAGAGTTGAAACACAGGAACCCTGCAGCAATCCGAAAGGCTCAGGTTTTTCTGTAAGGAATCTGTTTTATAACGTCCCGGCCCGAAGGAAATTCCTGAAATCGGACACAACCGAATTCAGACACATTATCAACGAATTCCAGAAGATCGTTCTTGCTCACACGGAGATACACTTTCACCTGTATCACAACGACACGGTAGTGTACAATCTTCATCCGGGGAACCGGCGACAGCGGATAATAGCTGTTTTCGGAAAACAGATGAATCAGGAACTAATAAATCTCGAAACTGATACCAGCCTGATTGCCATAAAGGGGTTCGTTGGAAAGCCGGAGAGTGCACGAAGGACATCCGGAGACCAGTTTTTCTTCATCAACAATCGTTACATGAGGCATCCATACTTCCACAAAGCCGTTATGGAAGCTTATCAGAACATCATTGCCCCTGATGTAATACCTGCTTATTTTATCTTTATGGAATCCGATCCTTCTGCCATTGATGTGAACATTCATCCGACAAAAACAGAGATCAAGTTCGAGGATGAACGTGCTATATGGCAAATCCTTATGGCCTCGGTCCGTGAAGCTCTCGGACGTTTTAATATTGTACCTTCAATCGATTTCAGGGGAGAAGCCCTTGTCGATATTCCTGTAAAAGGCTCTGAAGATACCATTCCTGGGCAACCCGAAATAAAAATCAATCCTGCATACAATCCATTCGACAGCGACGACTCAGGATCACGGCCTTCTCTTGCAGGAAGATTCCGTAAAGAAGAAAGTGCAAACTGGGAGAAGCTTTTCCCGGGAGCTTCAGGAAGTCATGAAACAGGTATGCTTCCCCCCTTAACAGGAGAAACAGCCAGGCGTTTGTTCCAGATCAGGAATAAATATATTGCATGCCCTGTTAAATCAGGTCTGATGCTTATTGACCAGAAGAGAGCACATGAAAGGATCCTTTACGAGAAATTTATTAATCGGCCTGAAGACCGAATCCATAACAGCCAGACCGAGCTGTTCCCGGTACTGCTTGATTTAAACCCGGCAGACTACCAGATTATGAAAGAGATAGCGGTAGAACTCGAAAAGACAGGATTCACTTTACTGTTTCAGGCCGGTAATAAGATATCTGTTAAGGGAAGACCTTCCGAACTGGAAATGGATGACCCGGCAGAGATGATAAGTATTATAATTGAGGAATTCCGGTCGAATGAGAAAGGGCCTCTGCAGGAAACAAAGGAAAGACTTGCAGCTGCGATGGCCGGCGCCTCAGCAATCCCTTACGGCAGGAATCTTGACCAGGCTGAGATGGAAGATATTTTTGACCGTCTCTTCGCATGTCCGTCACCAAATTACTCGCCCGGAGGGAAAACGATCATAAGCATACTTACACTTGATGAACTTGACAGGAGATTCAGATAAGCAAATATAATAGTGATAACCATTAATAACATAAAATGAACGGATACGGAAGAGGATTTTTTTCGATGACACCAGTAGTCAAAAACATCATCATGATCAACATACTGATGTTTCTGGCAACGGCAATAGGGGCAAGAACCTTTGGTGTTGACCTGAACAGACTGCTAGGTCTTTACTTCCCAAAATCTGACAGTTTTATGCCCTTGCAGATTGTCACACACATGTTCATGCATGCCAATTTCATGCATATCCTCTTCAACATGTACGCTGTTTATATTTTCGGACAGGCTCTTGAAAATGTATGGGGCCCGAAACGGTTTCTGCTCTATTATTTTGTAACAGGTCTGGGTGCAGCATTTGTTCATTTAACTGTCATTGCTTTTGAATACGACAAGCTGGCCAGGATGCTCACCCCGGAACAGGTTAAGATGGTCATCAACGAAGGAGCTTCATACTGGAAGGAGAGCAAGCTCTTCACCGACGAAGCGATGAAATCACTTCAGATACTACTTAACACTGTAACGGTGGGAGCCTCAGGAGCAGTTTTCGGGGTGCTTCTTGCATTTGGTATCCTCTTTCCAAACACTCAGCTGATGATAATCTTCCCCCCGATACCGATCAGGGCAAAATATTTCGTGATCTTCTATGGTGTTCTCGAACTCTTCCTTGCATTTTCACAACCCGGAAGCAATATAGCGCATTTCGCCCACCTGGGAGGTATGTTGTTTGGGTGGCTTCTGATCAAATACTGGAATAAAACGAAAAAAACTCTTTACTGATGGGGCTCTGGAATGACATAAAAGAGAGTTTCAGGAAAGGAAATTACCTTACCAGGCTTATTTACATCAATGTTGCTGTTTTTATAGCGATAGCAATAGTATCGGTTATAGGTTTTCTGATGAAGAATCCTCTTCTTACGGAAAAATCCATCAATCTGCTTGCAATACCAGCATCACTAAAGCTGTTCCTGGTAAAACCGTGGACAATAATAACATACATGTTCACCCACAAAGACATCTGGCATATCCTCTTCAATATGCTGTGGTTGTACTGGTTCGGCAGGATCTTTCTTGAATACCTCGACCAGAAGAAGCTTGTGGCAGTCTATCTTCTTGGAGGTATCTGCGGTGCAATTGTTTTTGTTCTTTCTTTCAATATTTTTCCGGCCTTTACAGAACAGCTCGACATTTCCGTAGCTATCGGAGCATCTGCTTCAGTGATGGCTGTGGTGATGGCCATTGCAGTTTATGTTCCGAATTATTCAATAACACTTTTTCTCCTGGGAAGGATAAAGATAATATACATTGCCCTGGGAATTTTTATATTGACTTCGGTGATGGATTTTTCTGTCAATTCGGGAGGAAAGCTGGCACACATTGGAGGAGCGCTGTTCGGATATCTCTATATAGTGGGTATGCGTAAAGGTCGCGATCCCGGTAAATGGATAAACAAGATCATTGATTCGATGGCTACGATATTCAGGCCTTCAAAAAAAATGAAGGTTACCCATAAAAAGCCGGTTACAGATTATGATTACAACAGGGCAAAGGCAGAGAGGCAGGCAAAGATCAACAAAATACTCGAGAAGATATCCAAAGGTGGTTACGACAGCCTGACAAGGGAAGAAAAGGACTACCTTTTCAGGGAGAGCCAGAATAAGAGCTGAAAGGTGAGAAAGCTTGTATACAAAGTACTGCTGGGAGTTAATATTTTGTTGGCTTCAGCGCTTCTTTTATCGTATCTGGCGGTTCATGTAAGTCCGGGGCGGTTTGCACTTCCTGCATTATTTGGCCTTGCCTATCCTTATCTTTTGTTGATGAACATAATGCTTGCCATGACATGGGCTGTGCTTTTACGACCGGAAGCACTGATATCTGTGGCGGTGATAATTGCTGGTGCAAATCATCTGTCAAACTTTATCAGGATAGATAATCACGACAAAAGCACTGAAGGAGCTTTCAAAGTGATGAGTTACAATGTAAGACTCTTCAATGTATATGAAAGTCAGTCATCAGGTTCTGAAAGAATGATAATTGCATTTCTGAAAGAGGCACAACCCGATATCATTTGTCTGCAGGAGTTCTATATTAAAGGGGATCCGAAAGAAAAAGACAGAAGGCTAAGGTCAGCTCTTGGAGGAGAATTTGAATCACACATGAAGATGACTGCCATGCGGTCGAACAGTTATTATGGGAATGTAACGTACAGCCGTTTCCCGATTGTGAACCGCGGACAGGTAATACATCCGAATTCATCGGGTCTGACGATCTTTACAGATGTGTTAATTGAAAATGACACTTTCAGGATCTTCAACAACCATCTGCAGTCGTTCAGGCTCAGGAGCATGGAAAGATCATTTGTTGAGGAGATGGCCGGATCGTCGGATAATGAAGCCCTTGAAACGATGAAAAGCCTCTCTGTCAGCCTCAGAAGAGCATTTATCAGAAGGGCAGGACAGGCAGACGTGGTAAAGAGCCAGATTGACCGGTCCCCTTATCCGGTAATTATAGCAGGCGATTTTAACGATACCCCGGTATCATATACTTACCGAAGGATGAGGGGTGATTTCATGGATGCATTTGTAAGCACAGGTTATGGTGCAGGTTTTACCTACCGGGGCTATTATCCTGCCAACAGGATTGACTACATCCTTTACGATGATAAAACATTGGAAAGCAGGAACTTTGAGATTATTAAAGTGAAATATTCGGATCATTATCCGGTTTCAGGCTGGTTCAGCAAAAGAAATTAAAATGGCAATTTTCTGAAATCGACGTTGCCACCTGAAATAACAAGGCCTGTCCTCTTTCCCCTGAAAAACGATGGATATTCCTTTACAGCCGCCAGAACAGTCGCTGAAGATGGTTCGATGACTATCTTCATTCTCTCCCACACAAGAAGCATACTTTCAATTATTGATTCTTCGGTAACAGTAAAGATTTCATTGACATTATTCCTGATAACAGAAAAGGTAAGTTCACTCAGCGATGTCAGGAGCCCGTCGGCCACTGTTAAAGGATTAACAGAGGGTGTCAGGATGCCGGTCGTGAATGATTTCCATGCGTCGCTGGCATTTAGAGGTTCGGCACCCACCACTTTTATTGAAGGATCAATCCCCCTTGCTGCTGTCGACGTTCCGCTCATGAGGCCTCCTCCTCCCACCGGAGCCACGATAATATCCAGTTTCCCTGTTTCTTCAAGCAATTCCAGGGCTGCCGTACCCTGTCCGCAAATCACATTGAAATTATCATACGGATGAACAAGTGAAGCTCCTGTTTTTCTAATGATCTCGCTTGCTGTTTCTTCTCTTGCCTTAAGCGTGGGCTGGCAGAAAGTAATGTCGGCACCGTATCCCGCAACGGCATTTTTTTTGACTGCCGGTGCTGTTTCAGGCATTACGATGTATGCTTTCACATTATTCATACCTGCAGCCAGTGCAATAGCTGCAGCATGATTCCCTGATGAATGTGTCACCACCCCTCTTTTTTTCTCGTCGCTGCCAAGTGAAAGAACAGCATTTGTTGCTCCCCTGAATTTGAAAGCTCCGACCTTCTGGAAGTTCTCACATTTAAAGAAGAGTTCGCATCCGAACATCCTGTTAAGTTGTTGTGACTGCAATACAGGTGTACGGTGAACAAAAGGACCTATCCGTTCGTGTGCGGATCTGATGTCAGCCAGTGTCGGGAGTGTCATCAGCAGGTGTCTTAAATAATGTAGAGACGTCCGGGGGACGTCTCTACAAATATATCTTAAAATAGATCCTAGCCTATCAGGCTGAATGTGACTGTAAGTCCTGCCATTACAACAGAAACCATCGACATAAGCTTGATAAGAATATTTAGTGAGGGACCGGAGGTATCCTTGAAAGGATCACCCACTGTGTCACCTACTACTGAAGCTTTATGAGGCTCGCTTTTCTTCCCGCCGTAGTTGCCTTTCTCGATGAATTTTTTAGCGTTATCCCATGCACCTCCGGAGTTATTGAGCATACTTGCCAGAACAAATCCTGAGCTCAGTCCGCCTGCAAGAAGTCCGATAACACCTGCCACACCGAAGAATAACCCTATCAGCAGAGGCACAACGATAGCAATAAGTGAGGGTACAAGCATTTCACTCTGTGCGCCTTTTGTTGATATTTCAACACATCTTGCATAGTCGGGTTTTGCTTTGCCATCCATTATTCCGGGGATCTCACGGAACTGACGTCTGACTTCCTCAACCATTTTTCCGGCTGCACGGCCAACTGCTTTCATGCTCATTGAGCTAAAGAGAAATGCCATCATTGCTCCTATGAAAACACCGCCAAGGAGTATGGGATTGAAAAGAGACAGATCGTATGCAGCTGCAAAATCCTTAACAGTTGCTGAGGTAATATGTATAGCTGTCTGACCTTCCTGAACTGAGGGAACAACGTCATTGTAAAACAGGGTATCTCCTATCTGTTTGAACTGTTCCGGGGCTTTGTCGATCAGCCTTCCGAGCCACAGCCTGACCTCTTCCATGTATGCAGCCATAAGGGCCATCGCAGTAAGAGCTGCAGAACCAATTGCAAAACCTTTCCCTGTAGCTGCAGTTGTATTTCCAAGTCCGTCGAGAGCATCAGTTCTTTCCCTTACTTCCTTAGGAAGTTCCGACATCTCCGCGTTGCCACCGGCGTTATCGGCTATGGGGCCGAATGCATCTGTTGCAAGTGTGATTCCGAGTGTAGACAGCATACCGACAGCTGCAAAGCCTATTCCGTATACTCCCATGGCAAAGTTGCTGAAACCACCTGCGAAACCGTAAGCGGCGATGATACCTCCAACAATGGTAAGGACGGGGATCCAGGTAGACTGCATTCCGACAGCCATACCTTCAATGATGACTGTTGCAGGACCCTGCTGTGCCTGTTTTGCAATTCCCTGGGTGGGTTTGTTACCGTCGGAAGTAAAATATTCTGTCGACTGACCAATAATCACTCCAGCCAGCAGTCCGGCTACGGCAGATCCAAAAACGCCCCAGGTAATCATCCCGGCGAAAGCCATTACTGCCAGTACAACGAGTATCAGGGCCGAGCTTCCTCCTGTTCCGAGCAGAAGGGCATTAAGAAGAGCTTTGGGAGTAGCTGACTCCTTTGTTCTCACAAAATATACTCCAGCTATTGAAAGGAATATTCCAATTGCAGAAACAATCATCGGAGCTATCACTGCATCCATCTGGCCCATTCCGGAAGCAACAGGCAATGCAGCACCGAGAGCTGCGGTAGCAAGTATGGATCCGGCATAGGATTCGTACAGGTCGGCTCCCATTCCGGCCACATCACCAACATTGTCACCAACATTATCGGCAATAGTTGCAGGGTTACGAGGATCGTCCTCGGGGATCCCGGCTTCAACTTTACCGACAAGGTCAGCGCCCACATCAGCAGCTTTTGTAAAGATACCTCCACCTACACGGGCGAAAAGTGCCTGCGTTGAAGCACCCATACCAAAGGTAAGCATCACTGCAGTGATCTCAATAAGTTTTTCATGTTCGGTTGTTCCCGGGTGGACGAAAGTAAGTCCGAGAAAATGCAGACCTGTTTCCATGTTTTCGGGGGTGAAAACCCATCCGTTAAGGATCAGGAACCAAATGGCAATGTCGAGAAGACCGAAGCCGACAACCACAAGCCCCATAACTGCACCACTCCTGAGAGCGACCTTAAGGCCTTTATTGAGCGACTTTGATGCTGCCCATGCCGTACGGTTCGATGCGAAAGTGGCAGTCTTCATGCCAAGGTAACCGCAGAGCCCTGAGAAAAATCCACCGGTAAGAAATGCTACCGGGACGAAGGGATTCTGTATACCAAAATAGGCCAGTACTGTCAGAAGAATAACAAGGATTATAAAAACTTTTATCACAACAGAGTACTGACGATTCAGGTAAGCCATCGCCCCTTCCCTTACATAATCAGCTATCTCCTTCATCCTGTCTGTTCCTTCTTCCTGCAGTTTCATACTGCGATAGAAGAGCCATGCAAACAGCAATGCAAAGAGAGCCGCAACCGGAACAATCCAAAAAATAGCGTCGATCATGATATACTTTTTAGTTAATTTGAAAATTTTATTTTGAGGCTACAAAACTAAACTAGTTTTTCATTTTTTCAAATGAAAAACCTGATATTATTAAATATGCGGGCAAGTATTAAATAAATGATTCCAGAGCACAACTTCATAAATTCAGAGGGAAGCATGTTACATCCCTGATGATCTGCCTGATTAAGACAATTCCTTAGGCCACCAGTAACATTCAAAAGCTCCACGAAAAACACAGAGGGAAGAAACAGCAGCCCTATTCAGACTTATTCCATCCCTGATGGAGTTTTAAAAATCAGTTTAGTTAAATGCCTCTGAAGAATTCGTAATTGATATCTTCCAGATCTTTCATTGAAGGATAGGGATAGAATATCATTTCATCCTTCGATCCCACATAGAATCCCGACTCGATGGTGCGGTAAAGGATTGTACCCGAAAAGATTCTCTGTACCGTCTTCATATGCTTTTCATATTCACCCCGGAGTATTTCAAGACAATCTCTAAGATGTCCTATATTGCTGTACGGCAGGTGTTCTGCCGATCCCCTGAGAGGATCACCGGCCAGTTCACCCAGTTTCAGTTCAACAAAAAGGAGCCTGGGCAGTGTGATCGGCCTCGATCCGTCGGTTAGATTTTTCAGGAATACCGAAGGAGGAAGACCGCTGGCAACAAGGGGAGTAACAGGGCATAGTTCCTGGTACAGATGTAGTTCCTGAAGGTTTTCTGTAGATTTATCGTAAGGGGCTTTCTTCAGTTCCAGGACACAGCCGTGATCGGTAGTCAGATAAAGGCTTTTCAATGCCGACAGAGGGACCATTTCCAGAACCCGGTAAACAGAAAGGTAAACTGAACTCTTCGGGCTTCCATCTTCCTTGGCGACACATCGTGAATTCATGCTGTCGATGTCGATTTTGTCCTCAATCGCATTAAGGTCAACCTCGAAAAAGATCGTCTGTCCCTTATTGCGCTTTTTGGTGCCTGTTGACAGATACATCCCGAATCCTTCGGGTGGAAGCATTGAAGCTACCAATGCTTCCGGAGTGCAGGTCAGGTAAACAAATTTGGCCATGATTTGTGTATTTTAAATTATTATAAAACAGCACTATACAATCATAAGTATGTTTGTTCCCGCATATATCCTATATCAAATTTACACTATTTTTTCAAGATAGTAAGAAGCCTGGTAATCGTATTTATTTGTTATTTCCTGTCCCTGACATATTTGTTCATCCAATTAAGCACTTCCCAGTGTTTGTGAAGTATGGTTTCACGAGCTGCATAGCCGTGACTTTCATTTGGTAACATAACAAGTCTTACCACTGCACCGTGTCCTTTGAGGGCGGCATAGAACCTTTCGCTCTGTACCGGGAAAGTCCCGCTGTTATTATCGGCAATTCCATGAATGAGCATGATAGGATCCTTAACCTTGTCGGCATTCATGAAAGGCGACATGGTATTGTAAATATGCGGTGCTTCCCAGTAGGTTCTTCTCTCATTCTGAAAACCGAATGGTGTAAGGGTGCGGTTATAGGCACCGCTTTCAGCAATGCCTGCTGCAAAAAGACGCGAATGTGCAAGCAGGTTCGCTGTCATAAAAGCTCCGTACGAGTGACCGCTTACCGCTACTCTTCTTGGATCGGTCACTCCCATTTCCACTGCCTTGTTTATTGCAGCCTCAGCATTGGCAACAAGCTGCTCCACGAAGGTATCGTTGGGTTCCTTACCTCCTGTACCGACAATCGGAAATGAAGCGTCCATTAAAACTGCATACCCCTGAGTTACATAAACAAGTGCCGAGGCAGGGCTGATCCTTGTGAAGGTGTATGGTGAACCGCTTACCTGGCCTGCTGCCGAAGGATCATTGAATTCACGGGGATATGCCCAGAGAAGAGTAGGAAGTGGCTTATCCCTTGTCCTGTCGAAGCAGGAGGGAAGGTAAAGGGTAAAAGAAAGGTCGAGGCTGTCATTTCGTTTGTATTTTACAAGCTCCTTGTGAATCCCGACTAACTGCGGATAAGGGTTCTCAAACCTTGTCACCTGTGAAATTTTGCCGTTCCGGATATTCCGTATGAAATAATTGGGGACTTCGGTTAACGATTGCCTGTTTGTAAGTATTAACCCCTTTTCGATGTCGAGTATTTCTGATACGGATTCATAATAAGGTGCTTTTGACTGCCATAATCTTGTGATTTTACCTGTTGAAAGGTCATATCTGTCGAGGAAGGGATTGTCGCCCTGGGGAGAAGAACCTCTTCCAGAGAGCAACAGCGACCTTCCCCTGTTGGTAAACAGAAGCTGATTACGGCCATACTGGTTTTCAGCGGTAAGAAAAGAGCCAGGGTTATTATAGCGGTCGTCACTGTTATATTCAAATAATTTCTTCTTTGTCTCCTGTGGCAGGGCCGGGCTGAAGGAGCTTACCACGCGCATTCTGGTCCGGCTCAGGCCTTCGTTTATTACGGCATAATCGTCACGTCCCCAGGTTATCCCGCTGAATCTCATTTGTGTTGCAATGAATTTCACCGCTTCTCCGCTGAAAGGGGCTTCCAGCAGATAAACCTGGTCATGAAAAGTCATTTCATTCGAATAGTCACCATTATCGAGAGCCTCAACCCATGTCATTGTTGCAGGCTTGTCAGAACGCCAGCTGAATGAGCGTGGACCGGGTAATACCACATCGTAGCCTCTCGGGAGGTTTTCGATAAGTGGTTTGTCAAGGAGGGTGCGCAGGTGTTTTCCTTTCATGTCCCATATCTCGGTGGCAGAGGGGAAATAATAATATGGGACGGTATATGAGAAAGGTTTACCTGTTTTTGTCACCATCAGGTAGTTCCCGTCGGGAGAAGGGGTATAATCAGTATAAATTGCAGGTCTCCCTATTTCCGTGACTGTTACGCCATCCCACAGCATAAGCCTGGATGTTGCGAAGTATTCGAATATTGCTTCATCTGTCGGATCCCTGAGCAGATCCTGGTAGGTGGCTGCCTGACCCTTTTCACCGAGGCTTTCCTGCACTACAGGTCCTTCGGGAACCTGGGTACGAACGGGTCTTTTCTTTCCGTCATCTGCCGGTTCAAGAAACACCAGGCTTTTGCTGTCGGAAAGCCATGTCAGACCGGCACCAAACACAGCATTGATCCTATCTGCAACCCTTTTAGCAGTAAGGCTTGCAACATCACAAACCCATAACTCGAGTGCCGAAGAAGTTGCATTTGTAAACGCGAACTTAGTGCCGTCGGGGGCCCATCGCGGAGACCCCAGTTGCTTGTTCTGAGGCATTCCGCTGATTTCACGGATATTCGTCCCGTCGATATTCATTATCCTGAATTCCCTGTTCCAGGTCTGCCGGCTGGGACCGAAAAGTGCCGGGTTGATCCTGAGTCCGGCCAGCCTGAGCTCTTCCTGCGAGAGTTCACCGATGGTTATCAGCGACGGACGGTCGATGATAATAATATTCTTATGATCGGGGCTTACCGACATGGATGGTGTGGGAGGAGCATCAACTATTTTTATAATCTCTGCCGGAGGCAGCTGATACTTAAGAGAGCCCTGTGAAAACAGCATGGCAGCAGAGGCCGCCATAATGGTAATTAAGATGAATCTGGGTTTCATGATTTCTATGGTATAACATGTTAACTTTAAAAAGGGAGCAGAGTTTTTCTTCATACAGTTGCCATACAATTATACTAAAAATAGATGTTTCTTTTATTACATTTGCCGCATAAACTAACTTCCTTAAACATACTTCGGCAAATGAGTGATTTTTTTGAAGACAGGATATCCGACAGACTTGGAGGCAGGAATTTCGGCAAATCAACTGCGATTTATAAATTCGAGCTTATCAAGCGTGCCAAGGCAGCTGCCAGGAAGGAACATCCCGGCGTTGAGCTTATTGACATGGGTGTCGGAGAACCTGACTGGCCTGCAGATCCACTCGTAGTGAGAGCGTTGTCGGAAGAGGCTGGAAAACCTGAAAACCGGTGGTATGCCGACAATGGTATTCCTGAATTCCAGGAAGCTGCAGCAGTCTACCTCGGAAAAGTTTACGGGCTGAAGGGCATCAACCCGGCAGAGCATATTGTTCACGGAATAGGTTCAAAACCTGTTCTCGCGATGCTTCCACTGTGTTTCATAAACCCCGGTGATTACCTGCTTACAACGGTCCCCGGATACCCTGTGACAGCTACCTATACCAGATACCTGGGCGGAGAGGTCTTCAACCTCCCCCTGCTCGAGTCCAATTCTTTCTTCCCCGATTTCAGCATCATCCCCAAAAAAGTACTGCAAAAAGCCAAACTTCTGTATATAAATTATCCGAATAATCCTACCGGAGCAGTGGCCACACCGGAATTTTTCGACAATGTAGTTGAATTTGCCCGGAAAAATGGTATTGTAGTGATTCATGATGCTCCTTACAGCGCGCTTACATTCGATGGCTACAAGCCTCTCAGTTTCCTTTCGGCAAAGGGGGCGATGGATGTCGGCGTTGAAGTTCATTCGCTGTCAAAAGCTTTCAATATGACAGGATGGAGGATCGGATTCATCTGCGGAAACAGCCATGCAGTAAAAGCATACGCCACTGTAAAAGACAACACTGACTCAGGCCAGTTCAGGGCTATTCAGAAAGCTGCAATAGCGGCTCTTGAGAACACAGAAATCACTTCCCGTACCGTGGATAAATATTCCAGGCGTTTTGACCTTCTCGTAAAAGCACTTAAGGAACTGGGATTTGATGCAAAGAAGCCCCTAGGCTCGTTTTATTGCTATGTGAAAGCCCCTTCAGGGACAAAAGAAGGAAGGTCATTCGATTCGGCAACAGGATTTTCTGAGTACCTGATAAAGGAAGCACTTATTTCAACGGTTCCCTGGGATGATGCAGGAAAATATATAAGGTTCTCAGTGACATTTGAAGCCGATAATGAGGCCGGAGAAATAAAAGTTATTGATGAAATGAAAAAAAGGATTGGAAGACTGAATCTTACATTCTGACCTGAATACACGGGAATAAATAATCTAACAGCATTCTGCATGTCTGAAATATCCGCAGTGATAATAGCATATAACGAGGAACAGTTCATAGAAAGGTGCCTTGCCTCACTTAAAGATGTTGCAGATGAAATTGTAGTAGTAGATTCTCTTTCCACCGACAATACTGCTTCTATTTGCTCACGCTATAATGTTAAGTTCTGCACCCGTCCTTTTGAAGGATATGTTCAGCAGAAGACTTATGCTACTTCGCTGGCATCCTTTCCCTGGGTTTTATCAATAGATGCCGACGAAGCACTGAGTGAAGAGTTACGCAGATCGATCCTTGACATAAAAAATAATCTGAACGCTGACGGATACATTTTCAACCGTCTTAACAACTACTGCGGGAAATGGATAAGACACTCACGATGGTATCCCGACAGGCATCTGAGGCTTTTCAACAGGGAAAAAGGCAGGTGGACCGGGATCAATCCCCACGATTTTTTCAGGCTGAACAGGAATTGTCGCACAAAACGGTTGAAGGGAGATCTGTTACATTGGTATTATTCATCTATTGAGGAACATGTTGAAAAAATGAACAGTTTCTCAAGCATAGGTGCTTCTGAGTTATTCCGGCTGGGCAGGAAGGCAGGAGCCTGCACCCCTCATATTCATCTGGTATGGAGTTTTTTCAGATCATATATCCTGCGGGGAGGTTTTCTTGACGGTCAGCTTGGGTATACAGGATGCATGATCAGTGCCATGGGAAGTTTCCTTAAATACGCGAAGCTGAGAAAAATGTATTATGTTGAAAAAACGGATAAATGATCCCGGGTTGTATTTTGAAGACGACATAGGTAACTCACTGAAATGTCTCAGGGAAGGAGGGGTGTTATTATATCCTACCGATACTATCTGGGGCCTTGGATGTGATCCTACCCACCTGATCGCGGTACAGAAGGTATTCAGGATAAAAAACAGGGCTGATAGCAGGAGCCTGATCATACTTGTCAACAGCACCGATATGCTTGCCCGTTATGTGAAAGAGATACCAGCCACAGCTCTCGAACTGATATCCGTTTCCGATTCTCCCCTGACTATCATCTATCCCGAAGGAAAAAATCTCGCAGAAGGAATCTGCAACGATGACGGGACAATAGGCATCCGTATCTGCAATGAACCATTCTGCAAAGCTCTTATCTCAGCATTCCGGAAACCAATTGTTTCAACTTCGGCCAATATAAGCGGACTAAGCTCACCGGCGCATTTTGGTGAGATAGACAATTACTTAAAATCAAAGGTCGACTATATTGTGAAATACAGACAGGATGACCGGCAAAAGAGCTCTCCCTCGCCGGTCATCAGGATTGATATAAATGGTACATTGAAAATACTGAGAATGTGACCTACCTGGAAGATCTTACCTTCCCTGAACCAGATACTCTTGCGTCTATCCGGGGGTTACCGCTATAAGTTACGTTCCCGCTCCCCGAGATCCTGGCATTAAGTGAATCTCCCGCTTTACAGGTGCAGCTACCGCTTCCCGACACACTCACCTCAAGATGGTCTATTTCCAGTTCCGGTCCACTGTAATTTCCTGATCCGCTGATTGAAATATCACCTCTGTCAACACTGCCACTGCCGGAAACGATGATATCACCTGAACCGGAAATGCTGCAATCAAGTTCATCAGCCACAATCTCTTTCGTGTAAAGTTTACCGCTTCCGCTTACACTCAGGCTGAGATCATCGGCATTCTTTAAAGGATCCAGGATCTCTGCCCTCCCCGATCCTGAAACACTCAGCCCTTCAAGTACAGGAAGGGTCACATAGGCATTAACTTTGTTATTTATTCTGAACCTCCAGTTCTCCATTCTGATTCTCAGTCTGCCGTTTGAAACATCAGTCAGGATAACTTCAAGATCATCTTTGTCTCCTTCCAGAACAACACTGAATTCAGGTCCTATTCTTACATTAAGGGTACCTGAAATACCATAGCTTATTCCTGTGAAATCCCTGATATTCCGGGTTTCCTTTACTGTCTGACCTGTTGCCAGTAAGCACAGGAAAAGAGTAAAAATAAATAATGCTGCTTTTTTCATGATTCTATAAATTACCAGGTTGATTTGTATAAAGACGAATCAAAGACTGAATTGTTGCACGTTGAATCATACAACGGACAGCAGTCTGGAGAAAAAAAACGGTGATTTTAATTAATATCCAGCAAACCCTCAGGAAGTTCCATCATGATGTTTTTTTTCCTTTTATCGATGGAAACTATAAGATCCTCATGAAGAGGAATAAGCAGCTCTTTCCCTTCAGGTGTAGATACATTGAGTAACCATTGTCCTGGTTTTTCTGTTACAGCCTTAATTGTACCCAGCAGGGTGGCTTCGGGCAGAATGATCGTATAACCCTGGAATGTCAAATCCTCTTTTTTATCAGTTGCTGAATCTCCGGATGTAAGGAAAATACGGCATCCTGAGAATTCTTTTACCCGCTCATATGAGTCATAGCCGGTAAAACTGAGTCTGATTGTGTCTCCTCCACGGTATTCATAATCTTCAATAAAAAAAGGAACCGGTTTTCCTTCTATTTCTAAAAAAACCGATTCCATTTCAGGAATTTTTTCTACAAAGGATCTGTCAATTTTAACTGTGACGGCGCCTTCGAAACCATGAATTTTTGAGATCCGTCCAAGCAATATGGTGGCCTCATAGCCCATTTTGCGTCATACACTGAGGATCAATGTCACTCTGCAGTTTTTTCTTCAGAATCTGTTTCAGCAGCAGGAGTTTCATCGTTGGAAGCTTCCGTTGCTTCTGTCACCGGTTCGGCAACGTCTGTTACTTCTGTTTCTTCTGATGAAGCGCTCTCCTGAACGGTTTCAGCTTCGGATTTAGCTGCCAGAGCGGCCTGTTTTTTAGCAAGACGTGCAGCCCGGGCTTCGTTTATCTTTTTCTCCGCAGCTATTCTCATACCCAGTTCTTCATCGCGGTTCTTTTCGAGACCTGACCTTTTGGCTTCGATCTTCCCTTCGTTCTGCTTCATCCATTCCTCAAACCTTCTGTTGGCTTCAGCCTCATCGAAGGCTCCTTTTTTAACACCTTCAAGGAGGTGTTTTTTCATTAAAACACCCTTATAAGACAGGATAGCCCTGCATGTTTCTGAGGGCAATGCGCCATTTTGCAGCCAACCGAGAGCCTTGTCGAAATCAAGTTCGATAGTGGCGGGGTTAGTGAGCGGATTATATTTTCCGATCTTTTCAATGTATCTGCCATCCCGTGGCGACCTGCTGTTTGCTACCACGATGTGGTAGTAGGCCAGTTTCTTACGTCCTTTTCTGGCCAATCTGATCTTAACTGCCATTAATTTTTACGCTTTTATTTTACCTGTTTTTATTAGTGGGTGCAAAGATAGCAGTAATTCTCTTTCCGGCAAATGAAAGAAGCTAATTATTTATAGGTCAAAAAAAGGATGTATCAAAAGTGACAAAAGACTTCTGATACATCCTTATAAAATACCTTAAAACAGTCTTACTGTCTTGTAAGGGTGAAAGCATTGGCTCCCCAGCTGCCTTCGTCAACACTGATAATAAAACTCATAGTGTATTTACCGTTGCAGGAGTTGAATGTGCCTGAGCCTTCATAGGCGAAATTATGATATCCGAAGGCGTCTGATGCCAGAACTGTTCTGTCGGCAGTAACCTTAAGAGTTGCAGGGCTGATGTGCATTACCAGCGGTCCCAGATCTTCGGTAAGTCCGTCAAGTTCAGACAGGCCTGCAACGTATACTTTATACTGATCGACAGGATCCACTGTTATCGTCACAGCCCCGTCGACCTGCCAGTCGGCAGAAACTGCATGATAATTGCCTGCAGCCAGGGCGGGATCGTAATTGCATACCACGGGTATTGCCTGAGCTGCATTCGACCGGGTTATCACTCCGTCGACAGTGGTAACCACCTCGAAATAAATAACATCCCCGGCCAGTACCGACGATAACGGTATACCGATTGCATCGACGGCTTCTCCCAGGGTATAGGTTATAGTAGCGGGGAAAGTGGTAAGCTCCTCAAGTTTTACCCTTTCAAAGTTCTTTCCGTGTGAAACCACCACCTCAGTCTTATCGGCACTGGTCCCGCTTAAATAATCAACTTCAAAGCTGATGTATGAACTTGCGCTGCCGTTGATGTATATTCCCGGATTTGGTTCGGAAACAACAGGCACCACGCCCAGTCCTCTTGTTCCGGCCGGGTCGGGTAGCTCTTCACATCCGAAAGCCGTTATTATCAGCGTCGTGATCATTATTATGGTCCTGAATTTTTTCATCTGAATGAATTTTTAATTTTATACATTGATATTTTAGGGCTTAACGTGTTCCTCCTGCCCACCACACATCCTCTGAATACACATAAGTTCCGTCGCCGTAGGCGTCCCTTACATTGGCATTGGTGGTTACATCGGAATTACCGTATGAATAACGCAGCGGGAATTTAGTCGTGTTGGCCGGATTAGAAAGCGATATAACATCATCCCCCATAGCCATTAGTCTTCGATAATCATTGTAAATTTCCATAGCTTCCTCTTCATAGAAAGCGATATATTTCTGGTTCATCACTTCATCAAGGGGATCAGCTGTAAAGCGAGGACGGACATATGTGTTAAAGTACGTTTTGGCCTCAGCAGCTGACAGACCTATGTTGACTTTCTCAAAGGCAGCTATGACGGCTTTCCGCAGTGCTGTATCGGCAAGAGCAAGATTATTGAGCCTGACATATGCTTCGGCTTTCAGGAATTCTATTTCATGATAGCTCAGAAGATAAGTCGGAGCAGTAATAGTGCTTATTGCAGAAACGGAATATGTTCCCTGCACCTGGTTGGCTGTACCGTTTGGTGCAAACAGCAGGTCGCCCTCAGCATCCGGATGCTGTGTAAAGAAAACGTCATCGCGGGGATCATTGCGTTCGGTGAGCTTATCATGAAGGCTTTGGCTGGCACCGTAATAATCGCGATCCTGGAACAGACAGTAAAAAGGACTTTTCGCACTGGTCCCGTTGTAATTATATTGTGCCTGTTCTTCTGACGATGAGAAAGACTGATTTGCAAATGAGATAACATCAGCATAGGAAGGATCTCTGAGAGAGAGTCTCATGGTGTAACGTGCCTTAAGACCGTAGGCAAATTTCATCCACAGATCAGCATCTCCTCCGAAGATAAAATCCTGTGCCCCCAGTGATTGAAATATTGTAGCCTTACCGAGGTTGACAATTGCATCATCAAGAAACTGGAAAATATCCACATAGATATCCTGTTGAGTGTCGAGAGCGGGAGTGAAGATCACTCCGGGCTGAAGAGCTTCTGTCCAGGGAACATCACCCATCATGTCGGTAAGAACTGCAAGGTTATATGCTGCAAGTATCTGGGCAATTCCAAGAGTATGATAGTTACCTTCTTCAGTTCCTCCTTCGGAGCATTTTTCAATAATGATCTTCAGGCTGTAGAGGTTGGCATAAACCGACACCCACGAATTATTATATGTTGTGGCTGCCGTTGGTTCTGATGATCTTATGTCGGCATTGTAAAACTGGCCCCAGATGCCGGCATTATGCTCCATGTAGATGGATGCATAGAAATTGAAATCACCGCCGGCCACACTGAAGGCTGTCCCTGTCATTACATCACTGATGATGAGACTGCTTACCATGTCGCTCGGATCATTGATGTTCTTGTTTATCTCATCCATTATAGATTCCGAGCATGACCAGAGCAGAGTCAATGGCAGGATAGCTGTTAATAATATGTATTTTATTTTTTTCATGATGGTTCAGATTAAAAAGTTAGATCAATATTAAATCCGACACTTGTTACCTGAGGAACAGTGAACCTTTCAAATGATCCTCCCATATTGGTGTTCCCCTGGCTTGACTCGGGATCGAGGTTCGGCAGGGCTGTCCAGAGAAGTATGTTTCGTGCAAAAACGGATACTCCCAGATCGATTCTATTGAAAAGCCTTTTGGCAGGTCGGTATCTCAGAGAGAGTTCACGCAGTTTAACAAAGGAATTGTCGTAGATATAATATTCGTCAATATTGGTAAGTACGTTGGTGTGAAGGCTCTCCAGAGCATCAGGATCACCGGGCCCTCCCCTGACAATATCGTTGGGTGTGCCGTCGGGTTTTACTCCGTCGAATATAAATGTCGATTCTCTGTCTTCCGTCCTGGCTGACAGACCATAATAATCAAGCAGTCCATTACTGCCCGAATACATTTCTCCACCGTGCTTCCATTCAAAGAGGGCATTGAACGACCAGTTTTTGTACCTCAGGTCGGTTCCTCCTCCCAGTATAAAGTCGGGTGATACTGATCCGATTACATCAGGCTCACCGATAAGCGGGAATCCATGGTAGGGAGATCCGGGATCGTCTTCAACAACGATATTACCGTTATCATCGCGTACGAAAGACACACCATAGATCACGGGGTATGTAGCTCCGATACCTGCTCTTACCTGAGGAGTTGTGAATCCTCCTATATATATACTTTCAACACCGGGAGCAAGCTCGTCGACCATGTTAATGATCCTGGAGAAATTAAGATTAAAGTCCCACTGGAAGTTGGTAAGAGCTACCGGGGTCATATTGAATACGACTTCATGACTTACCGTATGTACTTTACCCCCGTTCATAAGCAGGGACTGAACACCCGTTGAGCCTGCGAGCGGAACTGCAAATATCTGGTCAACCACATTCTGGCGTGCAAAAGTATAATCCACACCCAGCCTGTTCTGGAAGAACCTGAGTTCTGTTCCTGCCTCGTACGATCTCGTATTCTGAGGCACAAGGTTGGGATCGTACTGGACGTTATTGGGGATGTATGAGTTTATACCGTCAAGGGGGTAAAGGATCGGAGCCCCTGACAACCACCATCCGCCACCATAGTTGGGGGTGTTGTAGTAGTTAGGTATATAGGATCCGGCCTGTCCGACCTCTGCATATGAAAGACGCACCTTGGCAAGTGAAATTGATGGAATATTTTTTATTGCGTCAAGCTCGGAAGCCATAAAGCTGAGAGACACTGACGGATAGAAAAATGAACGGTTATTGGTAGGCATTGATGACACGATATCGTATCGGCCTGTTCCCTGGAGGAAAATGAGAGATTTCCATCCCAGTGACAGGCTTCCGAAGAAACCTACTGTACGGTTCCTGAAAAAAGACTCATTTGCAGTAACGGTATTTGCATTTCTGATATGAGCCCATCCGCCGAAATTAAATGACTCACCATGTTCCGAGTAAGTTTTGGCATTGCCGTCATCAAATTCATTTCCAAGAAGCCCGTTTAGTGTAAGGTTCTCAGTTATGTTCCAGTCGTAATTTGCAGTGAATAATGAGTTAACTGTGAATGATGTTATGCCATAATTGTCAATAATTCCTGCCGATCCGCCATGACCATATTCAAATATATCCTGGAAATTGGTGGTATATGAGTCGGCACCCAGCTGGTAACGTAATTTAAGTCCCATTTTTGAACCCAGCTTTGCGGAGTAATTGATATAACCGTTACCGAAAAAACGGTCAGTTTTCTCATTGAAGACAGTATGTTCGGCTGCCCAGTAAGGATTATCCCAGCTCCCTCCCCTGTAATAGATCTGTGAATATTCATCGCCGGGAACATGATACGGATAATCTTTCAGGTTATAACTCAGAGGAGCCCCGAGCACACCTGCAAGAGCGGCATCATTAGCTGTAGGCAGTTTGTCGATATCAGTCTTTGAGAAATTGGCATTAAATCCTGTAGTGAAGTTCTTGTTTAGTTTTTTCTCTGCTGAAGCTTTCCCGTTCCACCGCTGCATTCCGGATGCAAGAGCAACACCACTCTGAGATGTCTGACTCAGTCCGAGTGCATAGCTGCCCGATTCCACAGCCTGTGTTATCATAACATTATTTGTGGCCGAATAGCCGGTTCTGAAATAATTCTTCCAGTTATTGAACACCTGTGGTGTAACCCAGGTGTCTTCAAGCTGACCTTGTTCCAGCTGGGGAACATAAAACTCCCCGGGGTGTCCGTTGTTGTTACCTCCATAAACAGGATCATCAGGAAGATCAACTATTTTAGGCCCCCACGAAAGTGAAGTGTTGGGTACATAACTGCCTTTTGTTCCCTGTGCCCAGGTTGTCTGATAATCGGGTATCCGCGATACCTGAGAAAAAGAACTGTTGTGTGATATTGAAATCACAGGTTTTCCCAGTGCATTATTCCGGCCGCTCTTGGTCGTGATCACAATAACTCCGTTTGATGCCCTGATACCGTAAAGAGCAGCAGCAGCCTGTCCTTTAAGGATGTTTACACTTTCGATATCGGCCGGATTCAGGTCGACGGCACGGTTTGAGATGTCTGATCCGGAAACTCCTGCTCCCACAAGGGAGAAATCGCCTCCTGTTCCTGACTGGATATCGGCGTTGGAGGCTATTGGCATTCCGTCGACAACATATAGCGGATTGTTATTGCCTGTAAAGGAACGTGCACCACGGATAACGATCTGTGAAGAAGCTCCGGGCATACCGCTGGAGGGTTTTATATCGATACCAGATATTTTACCCTGCATGGCACCGGCAATGTCCGTATTACCTGTCCGTTCGATCACTTCATCCTTAATATCCTGGACTGAGTAACCGATGGCTTTTTTCTCCCTGGAGACACCGAAAGCAGTAACAACCACTTCATCAAGTCCCAAAATATCCGGTTCAAGAGTAATATCGATAACCGACCGGACACCGATTTCGATCTCCTGCTTTCTCATACCTATATATGAAAAAACAAGAGTAGTGGCATTTTCAGGGACCATAACGGAATATTTGCCGTTAACATCGGTTGTGACACCGATGGTAGTCCCCTTTACGGCAACAGTGACTCCTGCCAGAGCCCCTTCACCCTCGACGGATGATATTACTGTTCCGGAAATAATTTTTTGCTGGGTATATGCCGGAAGCAAAAACCCGCAAAAAACCAAAAGCATTAAGAGAATTTTTCTCATAACATTTAGTTTAGGTTAAATAATAAATTCAAAAGGAATGGCTGGTTCCTTTTACTGTCCATGGCCATGATGATATATCACAGCCAGTATAAAATTAAAAAACGGGTTGTTGATAATTTTTTCCGATCGACGGATTGTATGATCAGGTTAACATTTGACACTTCTGATCAAACAGAATAACTTACCGGCCCCTTTATGACTCTTCCCCTTTTGACTCTTTTTTAATATTTTTGCCTCAGATCAGGAATCGTCATTAAGCCCTTTCTATGTCAGGATTTGCTCATCTTCATGTTCATACACAATACTCCATCCTCGACGGAGCATCAGCTATTTCAAAACTCATTGACAAGGCGAAAGCCATGGAGATGGAAGCAATCGCCATCACCGATCACGGAAATATGTTCGGTGTGAAGGAATTCCATAATACCGCTACACGAAAAGGTATTAAACCACTTATCGGATGCGAGATATATGTAGCCAAAAGGTCCGTTTCTGATGTTTCAGGGAAAGAGGATCGTTCGGGCGACCACCTGATATTGCTGGCAAAAAATCTTACCGGATATAAGAACCTCGTAAAACTTGTATCGACAGCATGGACAAAAGGCTTTTATTACAAGCCCCGTGTCGATAAGGACTTACTTGCTCAATACCACGAAGGGCTTATTGCCTCTTCAGCATGTCTGGCAGGAGAGATCCCGGATGAGATCCTTAACGGATCTACGGCAGGTGCTGAAGCTGCTCTTAAAAGCTATCTGGACATTTTCGGTGATGATTTTTATCTCGAGGTGATGCGTCATGAAACACATGATCCTGAGGCCGACAGGACAGTCTTTCCCCTTCAGCAGAAAGCTATTGAATCCCTGAAAATACTTTCGAAGAAATTTAATGTGAAGCTGATCGCAACCAACGACGTTCACTTCATAAATGAAGAAGATGCAGAAGCTCATGACAGGCTTATCTGCATTAACACAGCAAAAGACATTGACGACCCCGGAAGGCTCAGATACACCAAGCAGGAATATCTTAAACCGGAAGCCCGGATGAGGGAGATCTTCAGCGACATTCCTGAAGCTGTAGATAACGTGGCTGAAGTAGTGGCAAAGATCGAAAAGTACAAACTCGATCACGAACCGATTATGCCTGATTATGAACTTCCCGAGGGTTATACCGGCAAAGATGAATACCTCAGGTACCTGACATATAAGGGGGCAGAGGACAGGTGGGGAACGATCACACAGGAACATAAGGAAAGAATAGATTTTGAGCTTGACACAATAGCAAAAATGGGCTTCCCCGGCTATTTTCTCATAGTTCAGGATTTCCTGAATGCAGCCAGAAAGATGGGAGTTTCCGTCGGCCCCGGAAGAGGATCGGCAGCAGGTTCGGCAGTGGCATACTGCCTCAGAATAACGGATATCGATCCGATAAAATACGGACTTCTCTTTGAGCGTTTCCTGAATCTCGACAGGATCTCTATGCCGGATATCGATATCGACTTCGACGAAGACGGTCGTGATGCTGTCTTAAAATATGTTGTCGACAAATATGGGCACGATAAGGTAGCCCACATCATTACTTTCGGATCGATGGCCGCAAAGATGGCCATAAGAGATGTTGCGAGGGTGCAAAAGCTACCCCTTCCTGATGCCGACCGGCTTGCCAAACTTGTACCCGACAGGCCCGGTGTGACCCTTGCCCAGGCTTATGCGGAGGTGCCGGAACTGGCAAAGGAAAAAGACTCACCCAATAAGCTGATCGCCCAGACACTCAAATATGCCGAAGTACTGGAAGGTTCTATACGCCAGACAGGAGTACACGCCTGCGGAATAATCATCAGTAAAGATTCGCTCGATAACCATATACCAATTTGCACGGCAAAAGATACCGATCTCTACGCAACACAATATGACGGAAGCCATGTAGAGTCGGTTGGCCTGCTGAAAATGGATTTCCTCGGACTCAAGACCCTTTCCATTATAAAGGATGCGCTTGAAAACATTAAGAGGACAAGAGGGATCGATCTGGATATCGATAAACTTCCACTCTCTGATCCGAAAACGTTTGAGCTTTTCAGCAACGGTGAAACAACGGGGATCTTCCAGTTTGAATCGACAGGGATGAAAAGATACCTGAAGGAACTGAAACCAAACCGCTTCGAAGACCTCATAGCGATGAATGCGCTGTACCGGCCAGGTCCTATGGAATATATTCCAAGGTTCATTAAAAGGAAACACGGACAGGAGAAAATTGACTACCCCCTGCCCGTGATGGAAAAATATCTAAATGACTCATACGGTATAACTGTATACCAGGAGCAGGTGATGCTTCTTTCACAGGAGCTGGCAGGTTTTACCAAGGGAGAAGCCGACTCGCTCCGGAAGGCCATGGGTAAAAAGAAGAGGTCGATCATGGATGAGATGAAAATCAAATTCATGGAAGGATGCAACCGCAACGGCCACGACGAAGCAATTGTAAGCAAAATATGGTCCGACTGGGAAGCATTCGCACAGTACGCATTCAACAAATCTCATTCGACATGCTATGCGCTTGTGGCTTACCAGACAGGATTTCTGAAAGCCAATTTTCCTGCTGAATTCATGGCCGCCGTTCTTAGCAGGAATATCAGCGACCTGAAGAAAATAACGATCTTCATGGATGAAACCCGCCGGATGGGCATGGAAGTCCTGGGTCCCGATGTCAACGAAAGTAACGTGAAATTTACAGTCAATAAGGACGGGAACATAAGGTTCGGACTCGGAGCGATCAAAGGCGTCGGAGAGAGTGCTGTTATTCAGCTTATAGAGGAAAGGGAGAAAAACGGTTTATATAAAAATATATACGACCTGGCCGAAAGGGTAAACCTGAACTCCCTCAACAAAAAAACACTGGAAGCAATGGCTGTTGCGGGAGCCTTCGACTGCTTTGAACAAATAGCCCGGGTCCAGTATTTTGCCCTCGACACTAAAGGTAACAGCTTCATAGAAAGTTTGATACGATACGGCAACAACGCCAGGACAATAAAGCAGTCAAGCACACATACGCTCTTTGGCGATTCGGGAGGTTTCGACCTTATAAAACCGGAACCTTCGGCATGCCCCGACTGGCCCAAACTTGAGAAGCTTAACAGGGAGAAGGAGGTTATTGGCATTTACCTGTCATCCCATCCGCTCGACGACTTCAGGCTTGAGATAAGCAATTTTGCAACAGCATCGCTTGCCGACCTTCAAAACCTTAACGACTGGCTCGACAGGGAAGTAGTGGTTGCCGGTATTGTCACCGAAACAAAAAACGGAATAGGAAAGAACGGAAAACCTTACGGATCATTCACACTCCAGGACTATACCGACTCATTCAGGTTTATGCTGTTCGATAAAGATTACATTGACAACAGCAAGTTCCTTAACAACGGTTATTACCTGCTGGTAAAAGGTAGAGTTCAGAAGAGAAAATACCGGGAGGGAGAACTTGAATTCAGCATCAGGAAAATCAATCTGCTGTCGAGTGTCAAGGATGAACTCATCAGCTCTGTAACACTGAAAATTAATCCGGAGTTCATTAACACCGAGATGATAAATGAACTTAAGGAACAGATAAATATGAATAAGGGAGAAACAGAGCTGAGATTTCTTTTTCTGGAGCCTGACGACAGGATCTCACTTCAAATGTTCTCGAGGTCAATAAGAGTGAGGCTGAACAATGAGTTCATTTCTTACCTCGACGATCATCCCGGTATTGAATATAAGGTTAATTAGTTATACTTTTGGAGGCATTAAATTTAATATAAACACGTAAAATACTGTAAATATGGCATTAGAGGTAAATGACGGGAACTTCGAGGAAGTGGTAGTTAAATCTGACAAACCTGCTGTTGTTGATTTCTGGGCAGAATGGTGCGGCCCCTGCAGGATGATTGCACCTATCATTGAGGATCTGTCAAAAGAGTATGAAGGCAAAATTGTTGTTGCCAAATGCGATGTGGACGACAGCCCGGCAATTGCTGCAAAATATGGTATCAGAAATATCCCTACGGTACTTTTCTTTAAAAACGGGGTTATTGCAGACAAACAGGTAGGAGCCGTTCCAAAAGCCAATTTTGTGACCAAGATAAATGCTTTACTTTAGCATTTCCTGAATGGATTATTTTAAGAATTTATAATCAAAAGTCCCCGCTGGGGGATTCAGGGATGAAAAAATAAAGATTGATTTTTTATTTACCCTCTTTTATTAATCTGTTAACATGACTGTATGCGTTTTTGCTGCATCAAGCAGCAGGACTGACGGTGAGTATTCAAAGGCAGCATCCAGGCTGGGAACTCTTCTTGCTCAGCAACACATTGATATTGTATATGGAGGAGGAGGAATAGGTCTTATGGGTAAGCTGGCTGATGCGGCTTTGCAGGCTGGCGGAAAGATAACAGGTGTGATACCGGCATTTATGAAGGAAGAAGGATGGGGGCATCATGGCATAAGTGAAATGATCGTCACCACCGATATGAACGAAAGGAAAAAGAAGATGTTTGAGCTGTCTGATGCCGTGGTGGCTTTACCCGGAGGTATAGGCACGCTCGAAGAACTTACCGAAGCCATAACCCTTAAACAACTCAGTCTTTTCCATGGCAGGGTGATTATCCTCAACACTCTCGGGTATTACGACTCTTTCCTGAAATTCATCGACGATATGGTAAAAGGCAATTTTTTCCGCCACGAACACAGGGGCATCTGGCAAGTGGCTTCCACACCCGAAGAAGCTCTCTCAATGATAACCAGAGAGCAGAAAGATTCAGAGGAATGGCGTAAGACAGCAAAGATCTAAAGACCAGGTATCCTGGTACCTACGAACATGATATCATCCACCTGAGGGAGATCTCCCTTCCAGTCGAGGATCTCCTGCCGCAGTTTATCCCGTTGTTCACAAACCGGTAGCTCCCATATTTCACAGAGCAGTTTCTTCACGTTTCCTGATTTGTACTTCTTGCCGTCCCTGGCCCCGAACTGATCGGCATAACCATCCGAAGACATGTATATCATGTCGCCGGGTTCAATTTCAATCCACTGGGTCGTAAAATTCTTTTTAGAAAGCTGCGACGACATTCCGATAGGGAACCTGTCACCCTTGTAGGTAAAGAGTTCGCCTTTACGAACCACATAAACAGGGTTGTATGCACCGGCATACTGGAGTGTCAATGTCTTCTTATTGAAAGCGATCAGAGCCATGTCCATCCCGTCGTTTATTGTTTCCTCATGTCTCTGCATAAGGGCTTTCACGACTTCTGCATTAAGCAGATCGAGGATTGCGCCCGGCTCGGTTATCCCATACTCCATCACCACTTTGTTAAGGGAATTGTGTCCGATTATTGACATGAACGCACCTGGTACGCCATGGCCTGTACAATCGCAGGCTGCTATCAGTTCGAGTTCATCAGTCTCATGCATCCAGTAGAAATCGCCGCTCACAATATCCTTCGGCATATAAAGTACAAAAGTATCCTTGAAGGTATCAGGACGAGGAAGCATAGCTCTCTGAATTCTTTCAGCATAACGTATGCTGGCAGTTATATCACGGTTTTTTTCTTCTATTTCCGCACTTTTCATAACGACCTCAGCGGTTCTTTCCTCCACTTTTTGTTCGAGGATCCTTTTTTCCCGTATCAGATTTTTTTCCCTGACCTTGATATAAAGAATTACACCCAGTGCGGCAAGTAAAAGTACTGAGGCAATGAACCATGAAGTCTGGTAAAACGGAGGTTTTATGATAAAAGCATATTCAACAGGATCTTCATTCCAGTAGCCATAACTGTTAGATGCTATCACGCTGAATGTATAATGCCCGGGAGCAAGATTTGGATAATCTTCCATTGTCATTCTGGAAGGAGGGCTCCATTCCTTGTCTGCACCTTTTAGCATTACCCTGTATCTGACGGCTTCCGGGTCGGTGAGGCTGACACTGTAATAATTGAAAGCAAGGGATTTCTGCCTGTGGTTCAGTTTCAGTCCGGCCTGCATTTCGTGCGGAACATAATTCACATCCATCCTGCTTAAATGGGTCTGAGGTCTGGCATCAACAGGCGGCATTTTTGAGGGGGTGAGTCTTGTAACTCCTTTTACGGTTCCAAACCAGAGATTACCTGCTCTGTCAGCCATGGTGGCATTCGGCATTGCCTCTATGCCGGGGAAACCATTCCTCTTTGTGAATGAAGCAATAGTACTGTCCGTCATGTTATACCTGTTCAGGCCTGCTGAAGTGCCTATATACAGGAAATGATCTCCTCCAGGCTGAAGGAGCTTGATATTGTTGGAAAGAAGTCCCGACTGTTCATTCAGTACTAAAGCAATTGTATCTTTTTCAATCGCCAGAAGGCCGCTGACTGTCCCTATCCATATCCTTGAATCCTCTGTCTGGGTGATAGTTGTCGGAATATATCCTTCACCAATGTCTATGATTCGGAATTTACCGGTAGTCCGTTCATATTTTGTGAGTCCGCTTCTGTTTTCTGAACCTATCCAGATGTTGTTCTGATCATCGCAGAAAAGGGCTGTGATCGAATTGCCTGCCAGTCCCGATGACTGTGTATAAGTTTCTTCCTTTGAACCGTCCCAGACTATCAGTCTGTCCTGGTTACCTATCCATAACCTCCCCTCCTTGTCAATTTCGAGAGCTCTTATTATGCCGAATGGATCGAGTCTGCTGTTCAGGTAAGAATTATAAATGAATCTGTTTAAATCCAGGTCGTAGTATGAAAGCCCGTTCCCATTTGTCCCTATCCATATTTTCTGGCGGCCGTCGGATTTTATGAACCTTATTTCCTTACCAATAGCATTTTTTCTGTTGTCATACATTGTTACCTGCCGGGTGGCTGGAGCATCCGGATCATATACCGAGATTCCCGCATTGGTCCCAAACCAGTATCTTCCCGCTGGATCTTCTTCAATAGCATATACTCCTTCGTCAGGCAACACTGACTCATCAGAAAATGTTACAAAATGGTCGCCTTTGAAGATGGAGAGACCCGTTAAGTGGTCGGCGATGAGGATATTCTTTTCCTTATCCTCTGTTATCCAGTGAATTGTCAGGGCCTGGAGTCCGTTTGATTCATTGAAGACCTTCATATTGTCGCCTGAAAAGACTGTTATACCTCCGCCATAGGTTCCTACCCAGATGGATCCCCTGTAATCTTCAGTAATGAATGATACATGATTCTTTGCCAGTCCGTCCCTGTGATCGTATACTACCATGGTATCGGCATTTTTCATATACCTGTAGAGACCACCGTTATAGGTTCCCAGCCAGAAATCGCCATGTGAATCTTCAAAAAGTGTTATAACTGAAAAATATTTCGGATAGCCGGGAAGAGTGAACATTTCGAAAATGTCCTTTTCAGGATTATATTTTTTAATCCCGAAATTTGGATCGACGCAGTAAAAAGAATTATCTCTTCCGAGATAGGAGGAAGATATCTGGTCGCTTAATCCTTCTTTTCCACTGTATTGTTTTGCATGAAGCAAAGTATCACCTGCTTCCGGCAAGGCGAATTTTATTGCACCGTTGCTGATTGTGGTGATCCAGATATTATCGTCCAGCGGCTTTATGCTTGTCACATCTCCCTTCACCTGGATCGAGTCAAACCTTACTCTGTTGAATTTTTCACCGTCGAAAATGCTCAATCCACCGTTCAGGTGTCCGAACCATATCCGGCCGGTCTTATCCTCGGCAATGCTATAGGCGCCACCCGGTGCCAGGCCGTCGGCAAAAGTAAAATTCTCAAACCGGGTGCCGTCAAACCGCGACACCCCGCTCTCTGTTCCCAGCCAGATCCAGTCGTTCCGGTCCTGAATGACAGTGTATACCTTTGAAGAGCTGAGTCCATGTTCAACACCGTACCTTTCGAAGAAAAAGGTTTGAGCTTCAAGCATGCCCGGAGGCAGAATAAAAAACAAAGTCATCAGGCTAAAATTCCTGATGACTTCAGCAATAACAGACCAGAATCCTATTTTCATCCGTATTATTTTGCTATAAAGAAAAATGTTCCGCCCTCATCTCTTAAACCAGTGATTTGACCGAACTTTGGTTTTTGCTGATTTGCTGAAGAATGAGCATCACTTACTTTCCTTACTATGGTTTCGATGGGAATGCAGGCATCGGGATTATTCACCAGCTGGTTGTAAAATGTCTGGGTGAATTGTGAATTATCGAGTGCCAGTTCGTAACCTGCCGAAGAGAACACCTGGCTCGATTTGGACTGTGTGGCCTGCCAGTCGTCGCAGCTCCTGTCTTTAAGGTCAGATCTCATTGCTGAATAAAAGCTTGGCCCCGACTCACATGCATCAGTAACGACCAGTGTATGTGTCAGATAATTCATATATGTCTCCATTGCTCCCCTGAGTGTGTTCAGGCTGTAATAGGTGAATTCATCATCGCGTCTGGCATCAACGGGGATCCAGTACCCGACTTCATTAATGAATTTTCCGTGCCCTGCATACCATACAAGCAGCGATTTCACCTGGTTCGACCTTATCTGATCCCTGAGCTCGATGCCGAAAAACCTCTCCATATCAGCTTTTGTCATATTCTTTTTGTATATGATCTGATGGATCTGGTAATTATTCAGTGCCCGGGTCATCAGGTTTATATCCTTTACCGGGCCGTCAAGGCTGGCAAAAGTGCTGTAATCAGAGTTTTCGATAAACACAACCCAGGTCTTGCCCATAGGATTTGTTTCGGCTATACCGGCAGCTTCACGGTTCAGCCTGAATTCGGTTGAAGTCTTGTTGCCGTAGACATCTTCGGCTTCGACGATAATTTTATTCTTGTTATTAATGTCAACGCTTGCGGTGAATGAAGGATTAAGGTCATTGGCGGAATAGCTTCCGTAAACGCCGTCGATGAAAATTGATTTAATTTTACTCTCATCGGTAAGCTTTCCCTGAATGAAGAGGGTCGGAGAATTATTGTCAAGGTAAATCTGTCCGTCATCGGAAGTATAAGGTGCGATAATTGATACTTTGGGCGGATTTATTTCGGTCCTGACAAGTGAATAAGTAATGTTTTTCTGATTGTCGTAATCATCTACTGCTAAAAGTGTTACCTTATCCCTGCCGCTGACATTTACTGTGGAAAAGAACTCAAATTCACCATTCTTTTCCACCGGGGTAACGGGCTCGTTATTAATGGTGAAAGTTTTTATTTTGCTTTTGTCAAGTATTTTACCTGAGATCAGGAGTGAATTGCTGTCACCTCTTATTTCGACTGATTCGTTCGCCGGCACGGGATTGAGAACAACTATTTCCGGAGCTTCTCCTTCGCGGTTCAGTGCATAAAGTTTATCCTGTGCTGCCTGTAGCAGTTTATAGGCTTTGGGGTCAAATTCAAGCAGTTCAGTAATCTTTTTATAGTCATCCATGGCCTTCCGGAGACTTTGCTGATCGAGGAGCTTCTCATACGATTCGGCCCTCGCGAAAAAGACATCAGGGTTGTCGGGTTTAAGGTCAATGGATTTCGTGAAGTCATTTATCGCATTTGGATGCTGGTTAAAAGCCTGGTAATATTGTCCCCTGATGAGGTAAAATTCAGGATTGTCAGGGTCTATAAGAATTGCTGTTGAGATATCATTTATGGCATTGGGGAAATCAAAAGATGCGGTGTAGACTTTACTTCTTTGCACGTATGCGGAAGTATTTCTGTCGTCATTTTTGATTATTTCATTGCACTGTGCAAGGGCTCCCTTTGAATCACCTGTCCTCAGCATAAGATCGGCCAGGGCGAGCCTGGGCTCAAAATATTTTTTGTCTTTGGATATTGATTTCTCGAATTCCCGTTTGGCGAAAGCGTCATTACTCAGATAGGTATAGGCCATTCCCCGCCAGTAATAGTTCGAGGGGGTGTCCTTTATGATTATGGCAGTATCGGAAGCTTTGAGAGCCTGGTCATATTTCTGCAGGTTTATGAGAGTGATAACCTTTTCGGGGTATGCGTCTTTATTTCTCTTATCCAGGCCGGTAGCCCGGTTAAGATGCCTGAGAGCCTCATCATAATTACCCATCATGTTGCAGGCAGCTCCAAGCTTTACGTAAGCCTCAACATTTTTCGGAGAAAACACTATTGTTTTCTCAAAATCGGCTTTAGCTTCAGAAGCCCTGTTCAACGATGTATAAGCATTCCCCCTGGCAAGATAGAAAACCGGATTCGATGGTTCCTTATCGATGGCATTTGAATATTGTTCAATTGCATCCTCAAATTTACCTGTCTCGTAAAATTTGTTCCCGGCCTTGAAATATTTCTTGGCACTCTGCCCGTAAGAACAGAGTACCAGTAGTGCCATAAAAGTTGTTATTAAAATTGTCCGCTTTTTCATGTGTAAATAATTTTGAATTTAATGGTCACATGGAACCAGCATGCCTGGCAAAAAAATGATTCCCCGTGTTTTAGTGCATGTTGGTTTCATAGCATGAAATTTTTAATCAGACTGCTCCAACTTTCAAAAATATGAAAATTTATTCAAATTAACAATTCGTGCTCTTTTGCACTGTTTCATCATTCAGTATCACTTCCAGTGACCCGGAACTGTACCTGATAAAATCAATCTTTCTTCCGGTCAGTACCGGTGCTCTAACACCCCTTCTGAAAAAATCTCTTCCGGTAAAGACCCTGGCCTCATCCCATAAACCTGTGTCAATAAAATGATTAAGCACTTCGGAACCGCCTTCAACGAATACAGACTGAATATCGGACTGGTATAAAAACTGAAGCACCTGCTTTGCAGATTCCTGATTTTTTTCAAGCTTTTTGATCATTGAATCCGGGATACTGACATTTTCATTATGCGTGAAAATAATATTCGAACCGGAAGTATTGAACAATGCCAGTCCGGGATCAAGCCTGCCTGAACTGCTGAGTAGAAGCCTTATTGGATCTCTGCCGCTCCAGCACCTGACATTCAGTCCCGGGTTATCGGCCCGCAGGGTCCCTGCACCAACCAGTATCGATTGTTCTGAGGCTCTCCACCTGTGAACGAGCACCCTTTCCGCTTCTCCTGTTATCCACCTGGGGATATATTCATTTTCAGAGTTTCTTTCAGCATCGAGGAATCCGTCAGCGCTCTGTGCCCATTTAAGGATCACATAAGGCCTCTTCTTCTCATGAAAGGTGAAAAATCTTCTGTTTATCCATCTGCAGCTTTCTTCCAGAACACCCGTGACCACCTCACAACCCGATTCACGGAGCTTCATTATTCCTTTCCCCGACACTCTGCTGCTCGTGTCAACAGTCCCTACAACCACCTTTCTGATTCCCTTTTCCACAATAAGGTCGGCACAGGGAGGTGTTTTCCCGTAATGTGAACAGGGCTCGAGGTTGACATAGAGCGTTGACTGCCTGAGCTTATCCTTGTCCCTGACACTGTTTATTGCAATTACTTCGGCATGAGGATCACCTGCCCTGAGGTGGTAGCCTTCTCCGGTAATTCTGCCATCACAGACAATAACCGAAGCCACAAGAGGATTTGGATAGGTTCTCCCTTCTGCCATCAGGGCCAGGTTGAGACACCTTTGTATGAATTTTATATCTTCAGCCCGGTGCATTCTTTTTAAAGTGCTAATTTTGATCTGTGCCTGTGAATATACAAACAATAAAGGATATCAGGTCCTGTCTTTCGCTGGAACTTGAGGAGCTTTATGCCCCACCGGAGATTGCGGCCATGACAGCAATCATAATCCAGCAGCTGTTCAGGGACTCAGGGATTAATATTTATGCCTTCCCCGAGACACATGTCACGGTCAGACAGGCAGCCCGTGTAAAAGAAATATGCAGAGAACTGAGGCTCGGGAAACCTCTTCAATATGTCCTCGGTGAGACTAACTTCTATAACTGCAGCATCAGGGTTAACGAGTCGGTACTTATCCCCCGGCCAGAAACTGAAGAGCTTGTTGATCTTATTATAAAGGAAAACAGGGGATACAGGGGTTATATATTGGACCTGGGTACAGGTTCAGGAGCAATTGCCATTGCCCTTGCAGTTAATCTTCCCGGATCAAGGGTAACAGGCACAGACATCTCGGAGGAAGCTCTTGCAGTAGCCCGCAGGAATGCTGTTCTGAACAAGGCCGAAGTCAGCTTCCTTCTCGACGATATGCTGTATCCGTCTTCAGGCTTGTTAAAGGATACCGGAATTATCGTAAGCAACCCTCCTTATGTCAGGCAATCGGAGAAGACAAACATGGGAAGAAATGTACTGGATTTTGAACCTCACCGGGCTCTCTTTGTTCCTGACTCCGATCCTTTGATTTTTTATTCTGCCGCGTTAAAAATAGCCGGTCAGGTACTGCTGCCGGGAGGCAGGGTCTATTTTGAAATCAATGAGGCACTGGGCCGGGAAATGCTTAATTTACTGACAAAAGCAGGATTCACGGATATCGGATTAAGACAGGACCTGAACGGAAAGGACAGGATAATAAAAGGTACTAAAAATGGCTGAGGAAATGCTTTTTCAAAATGCTCTTTCACGGGCAATGGCCCTTTGCTCAAAAAGGGAATTCTGTATTGGTGATATAAGGGCAAAACTGGATTCCTGGGGAATCAGGGAACCTGACCAGAAAAAGATAACAGCCTTCCTGGTAAAGGAGAATTTCATCAATGAGAAGAGATTTGCTGAAGCTTATGTTAAAGACAAATTCACCCTTAACAAATGGGGTAGAATAAAGATCAGGATCGGCCTCAGGGCGAAAAAAATTCCCGAAAAGATCATTGCCGATGCACTGGATGGTATCGATGACAGGATTTACAATGATACCATCGAAAGCCTTATCAAGAAACACAGGAAGAGTATCCGTGCAGGAAACGGATATGAGATAAGGGCAAAACTTATGAGGTTCGGTCTGTCGAGAGGATATGAAAGTGATCTTCTGTATAAAATAACAGGTGAGATCGAATAAAGAGCTTCTTCCGGATTATCAGGAAAACCTGAAAATCCAGATCAGGAAGGGCATGAACGTCAGAAGGAAAATAACAGATGACCCGGTTGCATCATAGATTATAAGTTGTTTACGTGTCAGGGGATAGCTGATATAAAAAAAAGAGAAAACGATCCTGAGAAGGAGTTGCGAGCTAAAAAACAGGAAGACCCTCATCCCGTAACGGTTCCATTCAAATGCTTCATTAATCCGACCACGAAGTATGAGGGAAAAACTGTGCGAAAGACCACATGATACGCAGGGCTCGCCTGTTATTTTTTCGTGTATGCACACAACAGGGTAAGAATCTTTGTCGGGCGAAAAGATAAGGGAATAAGCCATCACCAGGAGTATAACAAGTCCCAGAGAGAAATTTATTATAATGTACGGTTCTCTCAGACAGCTGTTTTGCCAGATAATAGTTTTATTTTCCGCCCGGGGTACTATCATTTACCTGTTCGTTTACCTTCTCCAGTTCTTCCAGGATCTTTTCCCTGTCGGAATCTCCCGAAACTACATTTATCTCTACTTTATCCTCACCGTCATCAATCCTGATAGAGACATTTGCATCTTCGAGATCACGTATTACATTATCCTCGACATCATCGACAACTTCCTGGATTTTCTCTGTCCATTTCCCCTTTTCAATGTTCTTTGCCAGCTTTCCAGTCACAAAATACTGTGAAAAGGAAATCATAGTTGCCACAACCCCGATGATGAGTCCGGCCATTACCACTCCTCTGGGTGATTCATTCCTTTGTGCCTGGGAAAGACCAATAGATGCCAGTACAATTGAAATAATCCCGGGAATTATCGCTATCATTCCCACGCAGGGTATGACCGCAAGAACAAATGTTATAATTGCAGTTATCAGCGCCGCTATTCCCAGATTCTGTCCCGAATTTTTATTAGCTTCTTCCATGTTTTTTTTCTTTATGTTAATATTCATTCCCTGGTCAGGATATCAAACATATCCTGCTCTAAAGACGTCAAAGGATTTTCAATGATGCGTCCTGCTTCTATTTTATTTTTGAAAAAGATGAATGTCGGCACCCTTTCAATTCCCAGCGAAGGGTATTCTCCCAGTGGAGAATTTTTTAATTCATCCACCCCTATAAAGGTTATCCTGTTCTCTGGAAAACTCCAGAAATCCAGAATTTTCATAAAACGCGGAACCTCCCTTCTGCTGTCGGGGCACCACGAACCCATAACGACAGTAATACTTATATCATCCCTGCTGATGTCTGTTAATTTGTTAACAGCACTATTCAACTCATATCTGTTGTATTCCCTGTCGAACCATTCGGAATGCGGAGGAGTGGTCATTGCACTTCTCGCGAAGTAGCCAAGAATCCATGTGGAGGCTTCCTGGAATCTGACATATTCCTGCCGGTATACATCCGGTTCATCCATGGCAGGATTCTGATCGGGCGCTGTTCTCTTCATCCTGCATGCCGAAGCCATGATGATAATTATAAAGAGCACTAAGAATTGTTTCATGATACAGTAATTATATCATTCTCAAACAGTATCCGGGTTATGCATAAGTATTTTCAGGATTTGTTTTGCGGCTCCTGCCACAGAAGTTCCGGGACCAAATATTGCAGCAACTCCTTCATCGTACAGGAACTGATAATCCTGTGGAGGAATAACTCCGCCGGCAATTACCAGGATGTCTTCTCTTCCCAGTTTTTTAAGTTCAGCAATAACCTCCGGAATAAGTGTCTTGTGTCCTGCTGCAAGACTTGAGACGCCCAGCACATGCACGTCGTTTTCGACAGCCTGACGTGCTGCCTCCGAAGGTGTCTGGAAAAGCGGACCTATATCGACGTCGAATCCCAGATCAGCATATCCTGTTGAAACGACTTTAGCACCACGGTCGTGGCCATCCTGTCCCATTTTTGCTATCATAATTCTTGGCTGACGGCCTTCCCTGGCTGCAAAATCAGCCACAAGTGACCTGGCTTCTTCAAAATCCCGGTCCGATCTGTACTCCGATGAATATACTCCCGACATAGTTCTTATTACTGCTTTATAACGACCTGCAACTTTTTCACATGCATCTGATATCTCTCCCAGCGTTGCCCTCATGGAAGCTGCAACTACTGCAAGTTCAAGCAGGTTACCTCTTCCTGAGGCTGCACATTCGGTCAGGGCCTCAAGAGCTGCCCTGCATTCTACTTCATTTCTTTCTTCCCTGAGTTTACTGAGCCTCCTGATCTGCGATTCCCTTACGGCAGTGTTATCCACTTCAAGTGTCTCGAGGGGAGTTTCCTTTTCAAGGCGGTATTTGTTTGTTCCCACTATTACCTGGACGCCCGAGTCTATCCGTGCCTGGGCACGGGCGGCTGATTCTTCTATCCTCATCTTGGGTATCCCCGATTCGATGGCTTTCACCATACCTCCCATTTTTTCAATTTCAGTTATATGGTCCCAGGCCCGGTGTGCTATTTCATTTGTAAGATATTCAACATACCACGAACCGGCCCACGGATCAACAGCCTTACATATTTCAGTATTTCTCTGAAGGTAAAGCTGGGTATTTCTTGCAATTCCTGCCGAAAAATCGGTTGGAAGTGCTATTGCCTCATCCAGGGCGTTGGTATGAAGGCTCTGAGTATGTCCCAGAGCAGCGGCCATTGCTTCGATACAGGTACGGCCTACGTTGTTGAAAGGATCCTGTTCGGTGAGGCTCCAGCCTGAAGTCTGACAATGTGTTCTCAGTGCAAGAGATTTAGGATTTTCCGGGTTGAAACTTTTTACGATCTTTGCCCATAGCATCCTGGCAGCCCGCATCTTGGCAATTTCCATGAAGTGGTTCATTCCGATAGCCCAGAAAAAGGATATCCTTGGAGCCAGGGAATCCACATCGAGACCCGCCTGAATTCCGGTACGCAGATACTCCAGTCCGTCGGCCAGCGTGTAGGCCAGCTCAATGTCGCATGATGCGCCAGCCTCCTGCATGTGATATCCCGAAACACTTATGGTGTTGAATTTTGGCATCCTGGCGGTGGTGTATGCAAAGATGTCGGAGATTATCCTCATAGAAAAAGCCGGAGGATAGATATATGTATTCCTTACCATGAACTCCTTCAGGATGTCGTTCTGAATTGTCCCTGTCAGTTCTTCGAGCTTCGCTCCCTGTTCAAGTGCTGCAACGATGTAAAAGGCCATTATCGGGAGCACTGCCCCGTTCATGGTCATCGACACCGACATTTTGTTAAGAGGTATCTGATCAAAGAGTATTTTCATGTCGAGAACTGAATCGACAGCAACGCCGGCCTTGCCAACATCGCCTGTAACCCGTTCATGATCTGAGTCATACCCTCTGTGTGTAGGAAGGTCGAAAGCTACAGAAAGCCCTTTTTGTCCGGCAGCAAGATTACGTCTGTAAAAAGCATTTGAATCTTCTGCTGTTGAGAAGCCTGCATACTGACGGATTGTCCATGGCTGAAGAACATACATACTGGAATAGGGTCCACGAAGAAAAGGAGGAATTCCTGCAGCATAATCCAGATGTTCCATGCCCTCCAGATCGCGGGAAGTATAAAATTTCCTGACCGGAATCTTTTCTGCAGTAATCCATTGATCTGAGGATCCGCTTACGTCCGGGTTATGTGAAGATGGTTGTGCTGCTTGTAATTGTGAAATATCGGTTTCAGAGAACATTGGTCTTCTCACATTGCCTGCATCTGCCAGGTCGGAGCTGTCTTTAAGAGGGGGGAAGTGTATACGATAAGCTCCTTCAGCAAATTTACAGCCGGATGAAGATCTATCTATTTTTTCATGGATAAGTCCCTTGCCGAGTGCATTTAAGAACCCGCCTTCCTTTTCCAGCTCAAGGAAAAGCTCCCATGCTTTATCTGCAAGCATGTCTGTCAGTTTTTCGAGGTAGTATGAGCCTCCCCCGGCGTCGGCAACTCTTTCCAGGTATGCTTCTTCCTTAAGAATAAGCTGCTGGTTCCTTGCTATTCTTTGCGTGAATTCGTCGGGTTCCCTGAATACAATATCACAGGGTTCAACCGTAATTGAGTCAGCGCCTCCAAGCACGGCCGACATAGCTTCTGTCTGGGTGCCTATCATATTCATATACTGATCTGTAACTGACTTGTTCCATCTGGCCGTCACGGAGTGTATTTCCATTCTTGAGGCATCAGTGTTTCCGGGGTTGAATCTGCTTACCAGGGAAGACCAGAGCAGACGCGCGGCACGAATCTTGGCGATCTCGGGGAAATACTCAGGACCAGTACTGAATGAAAACCTTATCTTTGATGCCGCCAGGTCAGCAGCTATGCCTCTCTGAACCAGACCTGCCAGATATTCCGCGCCCATTGACAGAGCTAATCCGATCTCATGAACGATGTCACATCCTGCATTACCGAAGTTCGATGCATTAAGATGCACGGCACGGAATAAAGGCAGAGCTGCTGTCATTTTTACCAGGTCCGCCAGATAATCAAGCCCTTCCGACACCGGGATACATAGTGTTCCGTTGATCAGAAGTCTTCCGAAGGGATCTGTTTCGATGGCACCTGCAATCTTTTTCGGGTCCGCTCCGCTACTCTCAAGAAAATCGGTAAAATATGTTACGATTTCTTTTGCCTTTCCGGCCGACAGGAAATTAAGCTCCACAGCTTCCGGCACAATGTCCTGTAAGAGAATATTGAAATCCGACTGGGTGATAGTTTCCGGTTCTGAGATTTCAAATCCAATAGAATCAACACCTTTCATCAGAAGATCGCGGGCGAGGCTATTGGCCTGATGATAGTCTGTGACTTTGACATTTTGTCTGATCCTCCAGTTGTTACCGTCAGTATGGCCTCCCCTCCTGTAAGGGAAATGTCCGGGGAGCCCAAAGAGTTCCTTCATGCTTTCAACATCTTCTGTCCGGTAAAAAGGCATTACCTCAATCCCTTCGCGTTTTTTCCAGAGCAGTGTTTCGGCAGGGTCGGCGCATTTCATGTCGGATGCGATTTTACTGAGCCACTCTTTGGTGCTCACCGCCGGAAACTCTTCAAATAGTTTTTTTCTGGTTGCCATAATTCTATATAAGGAACTTAACGACTTCTGAAATAATATTTCTGGTTATAATTTTCTGAAGGTAATGTATTTTCATTTTTTACTTCCCGGCAAATTCCATCAGATAGGCCTTAATAAAATCATTCAGATTGCCGTCGAGCACTGCCTGTACATTACCTGTCTCATAACCAGTACGAAGGTCCTTCACCATTTTATAAGGGTGAAGAACATAGGATCGTATTTGTGATCCCCATTCTATCTTCTTCTTTGCACCTTCTATTTTCGCCTGTTCTTCCATTCTTCTTCTGAGCTCCATTTCATATAGCTGTGATTTCAGGATGCGCATTGCATTTTCCTTGTTGTTCAGCTGGGATCTTGTCTCCTGGTTTTCGATGACTATTCCCGTTGGATGGTGCCGCAGACGGACAGCTGTTTCAACCTTGTTTACATTCTGGCCTCCGGCTCCGCTTGAACGGTATGTTTCCCATGTGATATCGCCGGGATTTACTTCTATTTCTATGTTATTGTCAACCAGAGGAGTAATAAAAACTGAAGCGAAGGTTGTCTGGCGTTTACCCTGGGCGTTGAAGGGTGAGATTCTCACAAGCCGGTGGACGCCATTTTCGCTTTTGAGGTATCCGTAGGCCTGGTCGCCTTCTATTTCGATGGTTACCGATTTGATACCCACCTCATCACCGGGCAGGAAGTCGAGTTGTCTGGTTTTGTATTCATTTAGTTCAGCCCATCTCAGGTACATACGCATCAGCATTGCAGCCCAGTCGTTTGATTCAGTGCCTCCTGCTCCCGAGTTAATTTTGAGTATTGCGCCAAGCTGGTCTTCTTCTTTTCGCAGCATGTTACGGACTTCAAGGTCTTCGACCAGGGACAGGCATTCCAGGTATTGTTTTTCCAGTTCTGATTCGGAGGCTTCTCCTTCCCTGAAGAAATCGTTTATTACGATAAGATCTTCCACTGCGGTGTTTACCCTGTCAAAGCCGTGGGTCCATTTTTTTAGGTCTGAAATTTCGCGCAGAAGGTCCTCGGCCTGTTTAGGATCGTTCCAGAATTGTGGTTGCCGGGAAACAATTTCTTTTTCGGCTATAAGGTTATTTTTCCCTTCAATGTCAAAGATACCTCCTCAACGCGTCGCGGCGTTCTGAAAGCTCTCTAATTTGTTCAATGGTAATCATATTTGGAAATTTTCAGGCAAATGTAATTAATAATCCGCAAACCATGCAAAAATGATGGAACCGCTCCGCGGTATCGTATATTTTTTGCCATTACAAATATAGTATTGATGGAACCGCTCCGCGGTAGACTTGTTTTGTATTATCAGGAATCTAATTCAGAGAAAAAGCATGTATCTTATCCAAGCCGTTGCCATAACCGCGGAGCGGTTACATTAATACTAGAAAACACAATCAAATGATAAATCTACCGCGGAGCGGTTGCGGGGAAGCGGGAAATCATATATTTGCGGAACCGTAAAAACGGCTTTGTGTATAGTGTGAAAAGCAGGAAATCAATAAACCTTGTAGCCGGAAAAAGTGCCGGTGCCAATGTCTTGTGCTGTACCAGTATTAATCACTACCTTAATTTTATCCGCTGTCTCCAACTTGATTGTAAGAGATCGAAAGAGGGTGGTTCCTGCTGCTATATCAGAACCAAGGGTTTCATATAAATTTCCGTTCTTGAAAATCATAAGTATCCTACCACTTCCTGTACTAGGGGCAACATACTTAACATCAAAAGTGAAAATACCACTTACATTTGCAGTAAATTCTCCTGTATTAGTATTCAATCCGCTGCCATCATTATATTCAATGTTGTCAGGTACAAAATCAACATTAGATAAAGGAGTTGGAGCTGAGGTAGCGACAGTCTTCTTCGCTCTGAAGGCAGTCATGGTTCCGAGCGTTACGGTGTTTCCTCGTGCGATGGTAAGGGAATTATCGGCTTCGGAATAGGTAAGCTGCTGGTTGTCGGTGTTGTCGCGGTAAACACCCAGGTTAACCTGGCGGGCGCCAGAAAGTTTGGAGATAGACAGAACATCGCCTGAAAGTGTAAGATCCTGTATCTCATTCTGGGGATCGGCATCTGCATCGTTTTTCAACTCCGTAAGATTGACAGGAGCAAGACCACTTTTTGTCAGCTGAAGCTCACGTGTAGAGCTGTTATAGGCCAGGTCCTGAATCTCGTTCGCCGGATCGCCGTCCTTTTCTATTGAGGACACTTTAACCTGGTTGCCTCCTGATATTGCCAGATAGTCGGCTCCGTCGACATTCACTACTGAAAGAGTCTGGTCGTCGCTAGCCGGATCGCCCGGGTCACCCTTTTCACCCGGATCGCCTTTAGGACCCGTCGGTCCCGGCTCGAGTGATTGTTGTGCATACAGGGCATAGGGAACGGCCATGAACTGCATGGTGGTCATGTCGATGAAATCGTTGTAACCAGGAAACTTAACCTCCACCTTGAGGTAATGATTGGCCTGTCCCCAGGATATTTCTGCAAGGCTCTTACCGGGAGCATCTCCGCAGGGAGTACCGCTGCCTATGACAAGAGAAAAGACTCCAAACTGTGATGTAAGAACATTCTGATGTACTTCCGAGAACACAGGAGAAGAAAGAGGATCACCAGCTATTATGGAAAACCTCACATCTATCTTCGCATTCTGAAGTTCATTCCCTGCACTGTTCCGGGCTACAGCCTGGTAATGAAGTCCCAGAGGCACTGTGCTCTGCGATTGAACTGCATTCGCCACAATGCCCAACGCCATCATCAACAGACTTATCCTCACCAATTTCCCCATCATAATAATTTCATTTTAGATTTTCTGCATCTTCAAAATCCTGTAGTATAAACCATCATCACTTTTGAATCGTATCAGGTAAAGTCCTCCCATAAGTCCACTTACGTTATATTGTTCCCTGTACCAGTAATTGGGTCCAAAAGTTTTTCTTGCCGAGATCACCACTCTGCCGGTAAGATCAAGGAACTCTATGCTATAATTCCTTGCCTTGCGACCTGACATTTCAATTGTGATGAAATCAGTGACCGGATTCGGAAAGGCTCTTACAATATCGGGTATAATAAAATCAGGCATTTCATGAATACTTGGCTGCTGAAATCCCTGTGTCAGTATGTAATAAGAATTATTGGTTATTTTCACCATTGTCTCCCCAATAGTCTGAGAGACAGCAATATTGCCGTCTGTCTTCAGCCCTGCTGCAGGCACAAGAACCTGATGTGATATCGACTGTGAGAGCAGATCCGACCACAAAACAGGCAGAATTATAATTAATAACCTGAATCCTTTGTACATTTATACCAATAAACTGAATGACCAAAAATAATCAATAGTTTGACAAATCTATGTTTTTTGTTGATAAATATGTTAATAACTTACATTAAAATTTTAATTCACTTTAACTTTTTTTTAGTATACAACCGAAGTGAAAACTTCTTAATTTTCAACAACAAATCAGGACTCTCTGATTTACAACATGTTAAGACCTTATTTTTATAAGAACATCGTGGAAGCCGGCTGTGATGAAGCCGGAAGAGGATGTCTGGCTGGTCCGGTTACGGCAGCAGCAGTGATCCTTCCAAAGAATTTCAGACATGAGGTGCTGAATGACTCAAAGCAACTAACAGCAAAACAAAGAGATAGCCTTAAAAATGAAATAATTGAAACTGCAGTAGCATGGAATGTGGCTTTTGTTGGCAGCGAAGATATCGACAGGATGAATATCCTCAGAGCATCGATCAGGGCGATGCACATGGCTATCGACGGCCTCAGCATTAAGCCCGGATTCCTGCTGATCGACGGAAACAGATTCTTTCCCTATGGCAGCACCGGTTATAAAACCATTGTAAGGGGTGATTCTCTCTATTTTTCAATAGCTGCTGCCTCGGTACTGGCAAAGACCTTTCGCGATGAATTCATGATAAAGATCCATGAAAAGCACCCCCTTTATGGCTGGGACAGTAACAAAGGCTATGCAACGCCCTTTCACCGCAGGGCAATCCGTGAGCACGGAATAACCTCCTTCCACAGAAAGAGTTTCCTGCTTTATGAAACGCAGTTATCAATTGACTTCTGACATACAATGAATTCAATATAAAAGTTATATTTGCCCGTTGCTATGAACAAATCCTAATTTATATCCATCATGAAGAAAATTTTTGGAATTCTTTTGATCATCCTGCTGAGCTCCGGCATGAAGACAAGGGCCGATGAAGGCATGTGGCTCCTTCCTCTTATCGAGAAGCTCAATATAGGGAAAATGACCGAACTGGGTCTGAAATTAAGTGCTGAAGACATATACAGCATCAACAAAGCATGCCTCAAGGATGCGATCGTTATCTTCGGAGGGGGCTGTACAGGTGAGATAGTATCGTCTGAAGGGCTTCTCCTTACCAATCACCATTGCGGTTACGGTTCCATCCAGGCCCTAAGCACCGTGGAACACGACTATCTTAAAGATGGCTTCTGGGCAAAAACGAAGGAGGAAGAGCTTCCTGCAAGAGGTCTTTCGGTTACCTTCCTGGTAAAAATAGAGGATGTCACCGGGCAGGTTCTGGCAAATGTAAAGGAAGGCATGAGCGAAAATGAAAGAAACAGTGCTATCAACACAGCCAGGACTACTATAGAAGGCAAAGCCCGGGAGGGCAATAATTACAGGACACAGGTTTCTTCTTTTTACGGAGGTAATTATTTCTACCTTCTCGTTTATGAAAGATACTCAGATGTCAGATTTGTAGGTGCTCCTCCTTCATCGATCGGAAAATTCGGTTTCGATACCGACAACTGGGAATGGCCGCGCCATACAGGTGACTTCAGTGTATTCCGTGTTTACTCGGGCCCCGACGGCAAACCTGCAGCCTATTCGAAGGAAAACATCCCGCTCAAACCCAAGTACTGGCTGTCAGTCTCACTGAAAGACCGCAATCCGGGCGATTATGCCATGATACTCGGGTATCCCGGCAGGACACAGAGATACTACACCTCCTATGAGGTAGACGAGATAATGAAGATCACCAATCCCAACAGAATAAAAATCAGAGGTGTAAAGCAGGATATCTGGATGGCCGATATGGTTTCCGACCCGAAGATCAACCTTCAGTATGCTTCAAAATATTCAGGCTCGTCAAACTACTGGAAATACTCTATCGGACAGAATAACCAGCTTCGCAATCTTAACGTCATTGAAAAAAAGAAGCTGATAGAGAATCAGTTCAACACCTGGGTCAGTGCTGAAGCATCACGCAGGGCAAAATACGGTGAATCTCTTAACCTTATTAAGAAATCAATTGAAGGAAGGGCCGAATTTCAGAATGCATACCAGTACCTTAGTGAATGTATCCAGGGTTGTGAGATACTTTCATTCAGCCAGGTGGGAAGCCAGCTCCTGACTGTTTTAAAATCAGGTGAAAAAGAAAGAATAGATGAACTGACAGGCAGAATAAAGGAAAATCTGGCAGGACTTTACAAAGATTACAGTGCCTCCACAGATCAGAAGTCGACAAAGGCCATGCTCAAACTTTACCGGGAGGATGTACCAGTAAAGTTCCATCCTGACTTTTACGCAAATGTCGTCGATAAAAAATTCAAGGGCGACATCGATAAATTCGTTGACAACATGTTCGCAAAGTCAATATTCACCGGTGAAGACAGGTTAATTGCATTTCTCTCAAAACCTGACGTCAGGGTACTGGAAAAAGATCCGGTTCTCGTCACGTATAATTCAATTACAAAAGTCGCCCAGTCACTCGGTCCGGAACGCAGCAAATTTGATGAAGATCTCGCCAGAGGCCAGAGACTCTGGGTCGCAGCCCTGAGGGAAATGATCCCGGAAAAGACTCTCTACCCCGATGCAAACTCAACCATGCGTCTGACATACGGAACTGTGCGTGATTATGACCCCAGAGATGCGGTTACATATAAGCATTATACAACCCTCCAGGGTGTGATGGACAAATACAAACCCGGCGACTACGAATTTGACCTGCCGCAGAGGCTTATCGATCTTAATGCGCGCAAGGAATTCGGCAGATATGCATCATCAGAAGGATACATGCCTGTAAACTTCCTCACGACAAACGATATAACCGGAGGAAATTCAGGCAGCCCGGTGCTGAACGATGAAGGCCATCTTATAGGACTTGCATTTGACGGTAACTGGGAAGCCATGAGCGGTGATGTTTATTATGAACCGGAACTGCAAAGGACAATTTCTGTCGACATAAGGTATGTTTTATGGATAATAGACATCTATTCCGGGGCAAAACATCTGGTTGACGAAATGACCATTGTGGAGTAGGGCATTCCTATACCTTATTATATTTAAGGATGCATTAACAGGATTAGCTTACCACAAAGGATTCAAAGAATAGGCACAAAGGACTCAAAGGATTAAATATTAGAATTATAACTTTGTGTTCTTTGTGCTTTTTTATCGTACCAGGTAGTAAGAAAAGACTTTTAATGTATCCTTTTCTTAATTTTGTGTGCAAAAATGTAAGCGATGCAACTTAGTTTTAAGGAAATACTGGCTGCTTTCATGGTTCTTTTTGCAATCATCGATATCCCTGGTTCTATTCCGGTGATAATCGACATCAAGTCCAAGGGAGTAAAAATTAAATCGGCTAAGGTCACATTGACCTCTTTAAGTATTTTTCTTGCCTTCCTCTTCATAGGAACTCCCCTTCTTGGTGTATTCGGTGTTGACGTCTCTTCTTTCGCCATTGCAGGGTCTTTTATCATTTTCCTTATTGCCATGGAGATGGTTCTTGGAATAGAGATCTTTCATCAGGATGCTCATGGCGGAGGTGCCATTTTCCCTATAGCTTTTCCTCTGATTGCAGGAGCAGGATCTATTACTACCGTTCTCTCCCTTAAGGCAGAATACCAGACGATAAACATATTCATTGCCCTGGTTATCAATATGGTAATAGTCTACTTTGTTCTTCGTCTTACTTCCTTCTTTGAAAGATTGCTCGGCCAGGGAGGGCTTAAAATTCTGAAGAAGGTATTCGGGGTAATTCTTCTTTCCATTGCCATAAAGCTTTTCCTGACAAATACAGGGATAGTCCTGCCGCATGTCAGATGAAATAACAATATATACTGATGGTGCCGCAAGCGGCAATCCCGGGCCGGGAGGTTATGGAATAGTACTTAAATCGGGCCCTCACAGGCTTGAATTATCTTCAGGCTTCAGGCTTACCACAAACAACCGCATGGAGCTTCTGGCAGTTATCAAAGGACTGGAAGCACTTAAAAAACCGGGCAGCAGGGTGGTTGTCTATACCGACTCAAAATATGTAGCCGATGCCGTGGAAAAAGGATGGCTTTTCCAATGGGAGTCGAAGGGATTCAGAAAAAAGAAAAATCCTGATCTCTGGATAAGATTTCTGAAGATATACAGAATGCACGACGTAAGATTCGTCTGGATCAAAGGCCATAACAACGATCCGGAAAATGAACTGTGCGATAAACTTGCTGTGGAGGCATCAAAAGGGAAAAATCTGCCCGAAGATTCGGGTTATACGGTTGATTCAGAAAAAGATGGGCTTTTCTAAATCTTCAGAATAAGCAAATTATTTTTTGCTTTTTTGAAATAATGGTGCAATTTTGTAAAAACCCTTCAGATGCAAAGACTCTTTATTGAACAGACTGAACTCACCCCCGAAATAAATTTTTCTCCATCAGAAAAGATATTCATGATCAGGGGCGTATCATCACCCGAGGACGTAAGGGCACTGTACTACCCGGTTATTGAGTGGATCAGAATTTATGCCGACGATATTCTGGAGAGCGACAAGAAGGTTTTCACACCAGATTCTCCATTAACACTTCAGATAGATCTTTCTTATTTCAATTCATCTTCCGCAAAATTTTTGTACGACATCCTAATGGAGATCAGAAGACTCCATATCGGAGGAGTTCCTGTAGTAATTGAATGGATATATGAAAATGAAGACACAGACATGTATGAAGCCGGAACAGATATTGCGGAGCTCGCAGAAATGGATTTTATTTATACAGCAAGGTAGTTACATCCAATGAGAGGACAGAAGGAACTTTACTCCCTGCTCGGAGAACTGTCAATACCTTTTGAATATCATGAACACCCTCCCCTGGCTACCATCAGCGATGCCATAGTTCACTGGAAAGATTACAATTCAGGAAGGTGTAAAAACATATTTTTCCGTAATCATAAAGGTAACAGGCATTACCTGGTCATACTGGAGCATCTTAGGCATCTCGATATACACGATCTTGAAAAAAGGCTCAGACAGGGCAAGCTCACATTTGCCTCCGACGCCAGGCTGATGAAGTACCTGGGACTTGAGCCCGGTTCAGTATCTCCGTTTGGTCTGATCAATGACAGGGAAAATAATGTTCATCTCTTCATCGATGAAAAGCTGAACGAATTCGACCGTCTGGCTTTCCATCCGAACATAAATACTGCCACACTGGTTATTTCAAAAGCCGATTTTCTTAAATTCCTGGTGCATACGGGGAACTCTTACGAGTTTCTGAAGTTATACGATTAACCTCACCGGCTGCAGGACTATGCCAGTGAAAAAATTTCTTTCCCTATTTTTTCTTTCCGTTCCCGTAAACAGGCTGTTTCCACTCTTCCATGGGCTCATATTTACTGAGCGAAGCCCAGCGTATGCCTCTTTTCATTATTTCAAGCGCCTGAGGTACACTGAAATCGGATGCCACATGGCCGAGAGAAGAATAAAATACTCTTCCTTTGCCGTACACTTTTTTCCAGGCTACAGGCATGACGCTCCCGCCTATCCAGTTTGCATGACTATCGGTAAAGGTGGTTGTTGCCAGCACTTTTACATTCGGGTCGACATGCATATAATACTGTTCCGAATGCATTGCAAAGTCTGTCAGTCCTTTCGTAACAGGATCCTTTTTATCGGTTATCTGAACAGTATAATCAATCACGCCACCAGGATGTGCAACCCATTGTCCTCCAACCATGAACTGGTATTCTGTGTTGTTCCGGAATGAATCTCCCAGACCTCCATGCCAGCCGGCAAGGCCAACCCCGCTTTTTACTGCAGCTTCGAGCGCCTTTTCCTGAGGGCCTGTAATCGTACCCATTGTCCAGGCCTGAATAATAAGGTCAAAATCGTTTTTCAGATCAAAGGTGGTATAAGAATCAAGTGTATTTGAGACTGTGACCACAGCTCCCTCAGACTCGAGCCAGGGAACAAAAATATCCCGGCACTTATCAGGTTCATGGCCCATCCAGCCACCCCATACGTACAGAACCTTCTTGCCTTTTAGCGGTGAATTTACCTGGGCACTGGATTCTTTCCCTATGAAAAGAAGTGCCATCAGAACTATGGCACTGACTGAAAAAAATATTCTGCGTGTTGTCATCATTTAAGTATTTTGAGCTAAGATAATTATTTTGAACATTCCCTTGCTCAAAAAAACCAGTACCATTAGTGAAATCTGCATTTTAGTATAAATAATTACAGAATTTCAAATTTAGAAAGGTTCCATATAGGACTTCCCATGCATCAAAAAAGATAATTATCCGTCTATAACCTGAGAACATGCAATAATTTAACCTTTACATGAAAAAAATCCTCCTTTTTCTGTTATTAGTTACAGTCATTATACAGGCAGCTTTCGGACAGGATATTGAAAAGAAGAGATATAAGGCCACACGTATAAATGAGCAGCCTGCAATTGACGGAATTCTCGACGAAGAGGTCTGGAAGCAGGGAGAATGGATAGATGATTTCACACAGCATGAACCTTACAATGGACAAAAACCATCACAAAGAACCGAATTTAAGATCCTTTTCGACGACGACAACATTTATGCAGCCATAAAAAATTTCGACACCAGTCCCGACAGCATAGTAAACCGTCTTACAAGGCGTGACCAGACTGACGGAGATCTGGCCGCAGTTTTTTTTGACAGCTTCCATGATCTCAGAACTGCTTTCCTTTTCGGAGTTGCCTCATCAGGAGTAAAGTTCGACCAGATCTTCACTGAGGACGGGCAAAACGAAGATCCCTCATGGGATCCCAACTGGTGGGTTAAAACATCTGTCAACAGCGGTGGATGGGATGCAGAAATGAAGATCCCGTTAAGCCAGGTAAGATTTGATAAAAATTCCGGTGAGGTATGGGGTCTGAACGTTGCAAGGATCATTTACAGGAAGAATGAAACTGACTTCTGGCAGCACCTTCCGAAAGATGCACCGGGGGTAGTACACATGATGGGGGAACTTTCCGGCATGGAGGACATCCAGCCACGAAAGATTTTTGACTTAACTCCCTATGGGGTGGCAAAGCTTGAAACATTTAAAAAAGAACCTGATAATCCTTTCAGCTTCATGGAAAAAGGCAGAAGACCTGGCTTCAACGGAGGACTTGATGCAAAAATAGGCGTGACGAACAATATGACGATGGACCTGTCGATAAATCCCGATTTCGGACAGGTGGAAGCTGACCCGTCGGAGGTGAACCTGACTGCCTATGAGACCTATTTTTCTGAAAGAAGACCTTTTTTTATAGAGGGAAACAATATTACAAATTTCAACATCGGAATTGGGGACGGCAATTCCGGAAATGATAATTTGTTCTATTCCAGAAGAATAGGCCGACAACCTGTCGGGTATCCTGATCTTGAGGACGGATGGTATGCCGACATACCGACATCAACAACTATACTGGGGGCAGCCAAGCTTACAGGAAAAACAAAGAATGGACTATCGGTCGGTTTCATAGAAGCAGTGACAGCAGGGGAAAATGCTGTTATCGACACCTCAGGAGGAAGAGTTAAAGAGCTTGTGGAACCTCTCACAAATTTCTTCCTCGGAAGAATCCAGCGTGATTTTAATGACGGAAACACTCTCATAGGAGGTATTATTACAAGTACCAACAGGGATCTTGATGAGAACATGGGCAATTTGATCCACAAATCTGCCTATGCAGGAGGAATTGATTTCACACAGTTCTTCAAAGAAAAGAGCTGGTCGTTCAACCTCAACACGGCATTCAGCCAGGTAAACGGATCTAAGGAGGCTATTGCCCGTACACAAAGGTCATCGGCACGTTATTATCAACGGCCCGATAACGATTACACAGATTTTGATCCTGAACGAACATCACTGGCCGGTTCAGGAGGCAGAATGCAGCTTACCAAATTAGACGGTCATTTCAACCTGATGGCTGTCGTGAAATGGAAGACCCCGGGCTTTGAGATCAACGACCTTGGTTACATGCAGGAGGCCGACGAAATGCTGTCTGTATTATGGGGAGGATATAATGTCTGGGATCCGAAAGGTTTTTACAGGAGCTGGAACATCAACGGCGATGTATACATGGTAAATAATTTCGGAGGCGATATCACCGCAAAGGGAATTGAATGGAACGGGAACATCGGATTCAGGAACTACTGGAATGCATGGACCGGAGGTAACCTGCAAAGCAATGTCCTGTCAACAGGAATGCTCCGTGGCGGACCGATGATGAAAGCTCCCGGCAATATAAACATCAGGGCAGGTTTCTCGACCGACTACCGCAAAAAACTGACCTTTTCAGTTTTTGCCAACAGCTCAGCAGGCCTGGAAAATAATGCCAGCAGCTTATATACCCAGGTTGAAGTCAATTACAAGCCGCTGAATTCACTTTCAATTGAGTTCAGCCCCTCATTTAACAAATCATTCAATGAACTCCAGTATGTTACACGTGTCAACGATGGCAACGACAGGTATATTTTTGCGTCGATCGACAGGAAAACCATTAGCGCTTCCTTCAGGGTCAACTTCAATATAAGTCCTGACCTTACGCTTCAGTACTGGGGACAGCCTTACGTTGCAACAGGCAAATACTACGATCATAAAGTCATCCTGAATCCCATGAACGACAATTACCGCGACAGATTCTGGACCTTTACCCCCGAACAAAAGGAGTATGATCCCCTTTCAAACGTCTACAGGATAGATATGGATAATAACGGCGTAACGGATTTTTCAATTGGTAATAATGATTTCAACTACCAGTTTTTCCTTTCTAATTTTGTAGTGCGCTGGGAATATAATCCCGGCTCATCCGTATATCTTGTCTGGAGCCAGTCACGGAATTTTTCCAACGGTTCAGGCCAGCTTCATTTCTTCGACGACCTTGGCGATCTTTTCAACAGGGATAACAACATTCCCCATAATGTATTCCTGATCAAGTTCAGTTACAGGTTCGGGATTAAATAGCTGCGATATTCACCTTTTTGCTTTTCATTCCCTCACCCGGCTTCCGTCCAGAGAAGCATATTGCTGAGAAGAACCGGGATTAGGATATTTTTAGCTTTATTTGCATAAAAATATAATCCCATGCGGCGCATTAAATATTTCTTCCTGTTATTCTCTTTGCTGGTTACAACGACAGTTTCTTCGCAGCAGAAGCCTGCATACCGGATTTTCACAGGTGAAGGCAAGGAAACAGATTACGGTGCCATGCTTGAAGAGGCCATGAAAGCTGATGTGGTCTTTTTCGGAGAGCTTCACGACAATCCCATTTCGCACTGGCTGGAACTTGAGATGACAAAAGACATTTATAAGCAGAGGGGGAAAGATCTTATGCTTGCTGCTGAGATGTTCGAAGCCGACAATCAGCTCATAATCGACGAATATTTTGCAGGATTTTTCAGGGAAAGTTCATTCGAAAGCCAGGTAAGAAAGTGGAATAATTATGTGACTGACTATAAGCCATTAATGAATTTTGCCAAAGATAATGGGCTCAGATTCATAGCATCAAATATACCCAGGCAGTATGCGTCAATGGTGGCTTCTGGAGGTTTTGAAGCTCTTGACAGTCTGTCGCCTGAAGGGAAACAATATATTGCCCCCCTGCCTGTTGACTATGATCCGGAATTACCATGCTACAAGGACATGCTCTCGATGGGAGGGCCTATGGGAGGACATGCTTCCGTAAATCTGCCCAAAGCACA
>ERZ795057.149-NODE-149-length-73956-cov-29.593213_pt1 | contig 73956 bp, 68 predicted proteins | sample MGYA00375141_ERZ795057 | MGnify/ENA primary metagenome ERZ795057 (study PRJEB30186, sample SAMN05720163) | activated sludge metagenome | isolation source: Anaerobic digester | place: Hong Kong | collected 2015-01-26 ...
CATATCACCAGAACTGCAAAGACTGTCACAAGGAATTGGTTAAATCCGGTAAATCCAAGGACGCGCCTTTTAAAAAGTGTACAAAATGTCACATAAAATCTTAGATATTTAATTAATATATAAATATTCTGGATTACAAAAAGGCCGCTTTTTCTTGAATTAAGCGGCTTTTTTTGTCGCAGGCCGATGATTTTGGAATATGCGATTATTGAAAAAGAAATAATTGATGGATTCGTAAAAAGCCGTCACTCCGTTGAAAAACGGAGTCCAGATGCTGCGTAACTACTCGAAAACGCTGGATTCCGACCCCGAAAAGGAATCCGGGACAGGCTGGAGTTTACCCGCCAGTTTTTGTGGAGGGTTTACCCGCCAATGTTTGTGGAGGGTTTATCCCGCATTTGATTCGGGGTCGGAATGAAGGAAAAAGAGCATTTTTGACTTTTTGCGAGTTCATCAATTAACAACCCAAAAAAATTGAAAATTAAAACCTCCTTCGCCTGAGTTAAAATAAAAAAGAAAAAGCGTCTATTCATCATTGCTAATGACAAATCGACGCTTTGAGTGATTCGTTGAGCTGATCAGACTTCCGTGACGGTAATTGCCTCCTGCTCACATACTTCAACGCAGCTTTCGCATCCGAGACATTCTTCTGCATTAACCGGCACAGATTTCTCATCCTGCATCTCGTAGACATCCACTGGACAAACTTCTACGCATTCTTCACAACCAATGCACTTTTCAGGATCAACCACTACTTCATAACCCATATTTCTTATCCTCCTGAATTATAAATATAAAAATAAAATTAGCTCAAAATCGCACCCTTTATGCCGTTTCAATAAAACCAGCGGATTATGTAACAAAGTATATTTGTGCTGTCAAGCTTTTTGTATTTTCCCTGAAAAACGTATGTCCTTCAAATGCGACTATAAATCATATTACTTACCAGTATCTTAAACACATAGACCTTTTTGAACATTTCTGATATGCAGAATTGATTATATTCTTTAAGCACCAAAAAAATTCTTAAAAACAATATTCAACTGCAGATATATCTTTCTAAAGTAGTCGTATTTAATTCTGCCATATGTAAAAAGACAATAGAAAAAACTATAAATAGAGTAAATTGAATAAGTTATATTCATTTTGCATTCTGTAATATAAGAAATATTATTTTCAAAAAAAATGTCTATCAATATAAAGATATTCTTTACACTTTTTTTGTCTGTTTTCGTAACCACTGTAGGCGTTGGAATTGTAACTCCGCTGCTCCCTGTTTATGCACACGAGCTTGGGGCAGGAGCCTTCCAGATTGGTCTTATCTTTGCAGCCTTTTCACTGACCAGGAGTATTTTTGTCCCTTATTTTGGGAAGCTTTCTGACAGGAAGGGCAAAAAGGTTTTTCTGGTAATGGGTCTTTTCACCTATTTCCTGGTTTCCATATTATTTATCTTCTCAAACAGCATTGAAATACTAATTCTACTGAGGCTCGGACAAGGATTCGCATCCGCGATGATACTTCCTGTTGCTCAAGCCTATATAGGAATGATAACACCTGAAAACAAAGAGGGACTGATAATGGGCCTGTTTAACATATCAATTTATGGCGGCCTGAGTGCAGGCCCGTTATTAGGCGGTATAGTTAAGGATTGGTTCAGTATTTATTTTTCATTCATGTGCATGTCTTTTTTAACACTCTCTGGTTTTTTTCTATGCCTTATATTTCTTCCTGCCGAAGAAAAATCAAATTTATATAGACAGAACAGTAACAAGTCCATAAGTTACATTAAACTTATTAGTAATCCTTTGATATTTTCGCTTTTTACCTTTAGGACATGTTTTACTACATGCATTGGCATTATTTGGACCTTTCTGCCTGTCTTGGCAAGCGTCAAGCTCGGACTCTCAAGTACTGCCATAGGATTCATTGTAATGATAAATGTTTTCTTGGCAGGTTTCCTTCAGGCTCCAATGGGGTACCTTGCTGATCGCTTCAGTAAAAAGATACTCACTCTGACCGGAGGTATATTAGCGACAATGGCCATACTTTATATGAACATAGCTTCAACCTTTTTTGAACTTATAATAGCAAATGCATTTATAGGTCTGGCAGGAGGAATATCTCTTCCTGCCATTATGGCCTTAGGGGTGATTGAAGGTCGTAAATTAAGGGCAATGGGATCCCTTATGGGGTTGCTCGCTCTGGCGCACAGTCTAGGCATGCTGGCCGGTCCTCTTCTCGCGGGAATATCAATCTCTCTTTTTTCTTTTGAAACTATGTTTTTTTTAGGTGCAACAGTCCTGATTATCGGAACAATAGTGTTTAGTTTGTGTCAGCAGGAAAATAAAGCGCTTAAGTAGTACTTTGCAAAAATAATGAATCATCTCGATTTTTTCGGCTGAAAAAAATTATTTTAGGAAAATTTAAATATGTCCAATTCATATGGCATTATAGAGGTTGATATGTTCCCCGAGGATGTTAACAGCCTGGATCATCCCTATGTTGTCCAGTTTAAAGAGATATTGGAAGAGGTTGCTGAAGAATATAACTGCAATCTGGTCAATTTTGATATTGAACATGGGATTGTGATGTTTTCTTTCGACAGCGAGGAACTCACAGCACAAATTTTAAATATTTTGCAGCATGAAAAATAGAATCAACCTTGACAATATTTCAATAATCCTTGTTCAAACACAGATCCCTGAAAATATTGGAGCTGTCGCACGTGCCATGAACAATATGGGGATTTATAGCCTTATTCTGGTTAAACCCAAAAATTATGATCTCCAGCGTGTATTGAAAACGGCAACCCATGCATCAGTTGATATGGTTAACCATATTGAAATCTATGAAGATTTAAAAGAAGCCCTTTCATTTTATGAATATGTAATTGGAACTACGGCCAGAATTGGTTCTCATCGCCCTGTACAAAGTCAACCACACGGCCTGGCACAAAATCTTATCAGGATATCACAAAACAACAAAGTTGCTGTTATTTTTGGTCCTGAAGACAGGGGACTTACAAATAAGCAGCTCAGTTACTGCCATCATATTGTAAATATACCAACAGCGAGCTTCTCTTCAATAAATCTCGCCCAGGCAGTGATGATAATCTGTTATGAAATCTTTATTGCTTCCCGCGATACAGAACAGAAATCCCTTCCCCGCCTTGCAAATCAATTTGAATTGGAAGGTATGTATGGACATCTCAAAGAAGTTCTAATGAAAATTGGTTTTATTAACCCCCAAAACCCGGAACACTGGATGTTTAACCTTCGTCGTTTTATGTCCAGAATGCCTTTAAGGGCAAGAGAAGTTCTCGTTATAAGGGGAATATGTCGTCAGATTGACTGGTATTCTGAACAGCTGGAAAAAATGAGAAAGAATAAAGAGTAATAAATAATTTCCGTATTTTCTTTTTTTAATATTAATTTCAAACAGGATAAAAAATTTCTTGAAGTCTTTTGGCATTTTTTACTGCAAATCCACTAAAATCATTATCAAAATAAATGTATCCCTCAAGGCCCCAGCCCCTAATCTTATTTGCCCATTCCTGCAATTCTGATTCTGAATATTCAGATGAATACAGCTTTTTTCCGCCATGAAGTCTTATATAAATAAAATCAGATGTTAAATTTTCATTATATGGATATTTTCCTGCGCTATCTGAAATACAGAATGCTATGTTATTTGCTTTTAGGATCTCAAAAAAATTATTTTCAACCCATGAAGGATGACGAATTTCAAAAACATGCCGATATGACTGATCTAACTGTTTACAAAAAATGGAAACGGTCTCATTATTAAAAATAAGGTTGGGTGGGAGTTGAAAAAGAATGGGCCCCAATTTATTTTTTAATCTCGAAGCTCTGGAATAAAGGATTTCCAGGGAATCTCTGCAATCTTTGAGGCGTTTAATATGTGAGATGAATCTACTAGCCTTTAGAGCATAAACAAAGTTTTGTGGACTCCCATCGTGCCATCTCTCAAATATCTCAGGCTTGGGAAGCCTGTAAAAAGTTGAATTCACTTCTACAGTGGTGAAATGCATGGAATAAAAATCAAGCCATTTGGAGACAGGAAGCCCTGAAGGATAAAACAGCTCTTTCCAATGCCTGTAATTCCAGCCTGATGTCCCGATTTTCCATTTCTCCGTCACATTTCTGCTCTTGATTTTACTCTACTATCATTAACCAGTTTTTCCAGTATCTTCTGGTAAGCCGGTTCAAAACCTTGCCATATCTGAAGACCAATACGTTTTTGGATTTTTAAAATTTCGTCAAGGATATGGTCGTTTGTCAATGGATTAATTAGAACCGCCCTTAAAACAACAATCTTATTGGGTCTGTATTGGGTAGATTCGAGGACAGTTCTTGATACAAACGTAGTATCGTCCATTCGCAAGGCCTTGTGCAATTTAATGTTCAGCCCGTTGATAAGATGATTTATCTTTCTAATATTTTGCTTTGCCTCTCTTGATTTTTCTTTTTTAGAGTAAGTTGTAGAAATGTTGGACCATTCCTTCAGTTGTTCTCTAGCGGCTTTTGGAATAAAACGATAGGTAAGTATAAAAAGCTCAGGCTGGCTAAAAGTTTCAAAATCACCCGATTTATCAAGTATTTGCTTTAAATAATCCGTCGATTTTCGAGCATGGCCAAAGAGAAGGGCATATCCCTGGCGGCCAATTATCTTAAGTGCAGCCCAGGCCTTGAGGCATGCGAAAGACCTGGAGCCTTCAACAGTGAAGCGTCCCATATCCACAGAATTCCTTCTGATTACATACTGAGAGGAATGTCTGATATAATTTAAGTCCTTCTCGCTTCTGAATAGAACAATACCCATCGACATAGGGCAATAGAGCAGTTTATGTGCATCTACAGATACCGAGTCAGCCCTCTCAATTCCCTTGAAAAGAGACCTGTATTCTTCTACCAGAAGGGCAGACCCACCCCAACAGGCATCAACATGGAAATGAGCATCAACATCTCTTGCTATTTGCTCCAGGATATCAAGGTTATCAATATTTCCGGTTTCTGTTGTTCCTGCAATGCCAACAATAGCAATTATTTTAGTACGTTCATTGCTCTTATCTTCTTCAAGGTCTTTTATTGTTTTCCGGAGTTCTTTGATATCAATACGATTACATAGATCTACCGGGATACTCAAAACATTTTCTTCTCCTATACCAAGCAGATTAGCAGACTTTTTTATGGAATAGTGTCCTCTCGCTGAAACGATGATTACGCCCTTTGAGTAACCATAATAACTAAGAGCCCTGTCGAGCCCGGCAACGCGGCATCCGGGGAAACCTCCTTTTTGAGGGAAGGCCTTTTCTCGAGCAACCAAAAGTGCCGTCATGTTTCCGATTGTTCCATCTGATGTGATATTCCCTAACGCAATACGATGGTTCTGAACATTCCTTTCATAGAACCTATCCGTTCGCTGAAAAATAAGGCGATGAAGCCAGGAAAGGAACTCCCTTTCGACAAAACTGGAAGCCTTAGCAGTTTCAATTTTGACCTGATTTTGATTCAGAGCAGCAATAATCATTTCAAGAAGGATCATAAAATAAGGAATGGCACTGGTCATGTGACCTATGTAATAAGGACTGCCAACCTTTACGGAGTGATGTATAACTTTATCTTTTATCTCTATGAGAACATCCTTGATCAACTTGGGATTATCAGGGATTGAGGTTTGATCAAAAATCATGCTGAGTTGAGGCAATGTTATGCTGCTGTGAATGCCGCCTCTTTCCTGGAATAGATGGTGTATAATTTCAAGAAGCTGATGCCCGAACTCGATAAACTTGTCAGGTGAATCCGGCATGATAAACAGTTTTTTCAGATATTCCAGGTTGGTGTCAACTTTTTTGTATGTATCAATCATAGGCTTATTTCTAAAGGCCTCTCCGGAAATTTTAGGCTCCCTGCATCACGGCTTAGCCGGGTAAGGTTACTTTAAAGGAATAGCCAGCATACGCTCAACTGCATTCTTTGCCTTGAGCCTAATCTGTTCCGGGACCTTTACTTCTGGTTTAAGGTCTTCCAGGGCCTGCAGAATATCCTTCAATCCAATCTTTTTCATATCTTTACAAATCATATTCGGATCGGCTGGAATAAATAGTTTGCCTGGATTTGCCTTTGTGAGAGGGTGAATGATCCCTGCCTCTGTGCCAATGATAAATTCCTTTTTACTGGAATTTGCAGCATAGGCTAACATGCCCGAGGTACTCTTAACTTCATCGGCCAGATCAAGGACCTGGGGTGAACATTCAGGATGGGCAAGAAAAACTGCTTCCGGATAATCCTTCTTAACCTTTAAGACTTGTTGAACGGTTAAATTATCATGTATGGGGCAATATCCTTCCCAGTAATTCACATCCCTGCTTGTATTTCTTTTGGTATACCTTGCAAGATTTTTGTCAGGCGTCATCAGAATTTTTACAGATGAGTCAACAGAATTAACAACCTGAATTGCATTAGCCGAAGTGCAACACAAATCACTTTCAGCCTTAACATCAGCGGTTGTATTAACATAACTAATTACAACGGCATCCGGCATTTCTTTTTTTCTCTTCTGCAAATCCTCTGCCGTTATCATATCGGCCATTGGGCATCCTGCCTCTAATACAGGTAGTATAACCTTCTTGTTGGGGCTTAAAATAGAAGCGGTCTCCGCCATAAAATGGACACCGCAAAAAATTATCACTTCTGCATCGGTCTGTGAAGCCTTGATAGAAAGTTCGAGTGAGTCACCGCATAGATCTGCAATATCCTGTACCTCAGGTGGTTCGTAATTATGACATAACAGAATTGCGTTTTTCTTGTGCAGCAGATTCCTTATTTCGTCTTGAATGGCCATCATATAATTTTTCCCAGAAAAATATTATTGTTTCATTGACTTACCTAAACATGAGAATGTATATACATCTTAGTTTTAAGAATACAATTTTGTTACTGCATAAGCAAATCATAATTTATTAACAGGTTTATGTTATCAACCAAATGAGTATAATATCAACAAATATTGAACCCTGTTCGATATAATTAACTTTTGTTTAAAAAGTCAAGAGCTTTGCTTATATTACCTTGAGCATGGATAACGAAACATCATTCCCTGTTCAGCAAACGACTGAAATTCAAAAGTTTCCAATACAAACAATTCTTTAATCATGTAATTTAACGTACATTCATCAGAAAGTTAAATATGTTATGCCTGCCAAATCAACCAGTAAAAATAATAAGCATCTTATTAACTACTTAAGGCTTTCAGTCACTGATCGTTGTAACCTACGCTGTATTTACTGCATGCCCAGCGAAGGACTTAAATTTATGCCGCACAGTAATATTTTGTCATATGAAGAAATGCTATATATTGTTCAACTTGCCGTCACCACTGGAATCCGAAAAGTTAGACTTACTGGTGGTGAGCCTTTGGTTCGCAAAGGCATTATTGGCTTTCTCAAAAGACTAAATAAAATTGAAGGCTTAGAAGAAATAACTCTCACGACAAACGGTGTGCTGCTTAAACGATTCGCTGCCGATATAAAGGAATGTGGCATTAAGCGTATAAATGTGAGCATGGATTCCCTGAAGCCTGAACGTTTTTTTTATATTACCAAACGTGACTATTTTGAACAGGTCTGGGAAGGAATAAGGGAGGCTGAGAGATTAGGCTTTTATCCCATTAAAATTAATGTTGTAGCAATAAAGGGATTTAATGATGATGAAATACTTGATTTTGCCAGGTTAACCATTGATAAGCCTTACCACATCCGTTTTATTGAATTCATGCCCGTAGGAGAAGAAATTGGATGGAGCTATAACAGATTCATTTCAACAGGTGAAATCTACGATACAATTAAGCAGTTAAGCGACTTGAAACCTGTCACGTCATTAGCCCTGGATGGCCCTGCAGAGAGATTTATTTTAGAGGGGGGCAAGGGAGAAATTGGTTTTATTGGAGCACTCAGCAACCATTTCTGCGACAAATGCAACAGGATGAGATTAACTGCCGAAGGCCGGCTCAGGGGATGTCTTTTCTCTGACGAAGAGATTGATATCAAAACGCCGCTAAGAGAAGGCAAAAGCGATTCCTATCTTTTTAAACTGTTCAGGCTTGCTGGAGAGAATAAACCCGGACACCCTGAATTAATGGCGCCTGAACGAAGAAAATGTGCGAGGAATATGAGCAGTATAGGTGGATAGTACGGAAGCGGACATATTTTTAATTTCAATAAAAACCTTAAAATACAGGTTGCTTTCTAATAATCTGGCTTATAGCCTCTGCTGCCGCCTTAGTTTCTTTAATAACTGTGTTCATTTTTTCATCATCCAGGCTTGCCTTAAATCCGACAACCCAAATAGCAGAAAGAAGTCTTCTGTGACCTATGATAGGAGCAGCGACAGCCCTTACACCAAGGATATATTCCTCATCATCGGTGGCATATCCATTTTGCCTTACATTATTTATTTCCTGAAGATATTCTGCAGGATTGGTAATTGAATTTTCTGTATATCGGGGAAGTCCTTTTCCCCACAGGAATTTCCTGGCCTGTTCATCTGCCATCCACGCCATAAATACCTTTCCAGTCGCTCCGGCAAGGACAGGTATCTTTGTCCCAACAGGCGTAGTGATCTTTAGGTCCTGCCTTGACTCTACTACATCGAGTATTGTAACGTGTTCAGAGTTTAATACACCAAGGCATACCGACTGTTGAGTCCTGTCCATAAGGTCTTCCATAATTGGCCTTGCCAGATCTCTCAAATCAATTTGAGAATAGGCCTTTCTGCTCAGATCAAAAAGTGTAAAACCCAGTTTATAGCGTTTCGTGCCATCATCCCTGACGACCGCGCCTATATCCTCCAAGGCTGAGGTTATTCCATGAACAGTACTTTTACTTATCTTTAATCCCCGTGAGAGTTCGGTTACCCCTAAACCATCCTCACTGTCGGAGATGAGCCGCAATATCTGGAATGCCTTCTTTACGGAAGGTGCTTCATATTTTTTCGCCATTGTTCACCATATTGAATAATTTATTAAATCCTAAAATTTTTCTCTACCCATTGTCAATACAAATTTACGTGCTTGGTTAATTGATAATAGTATAGCATTATTATGATAGAGTTATTTTCCGCTTGACAATGGTAGTGTTTATGCTAAACTGCCGAAATATACTGTTCATAATAACGAACTGGTCGCTTTTTTCTGAAAACCTAATCTTAGAAAAAGCATTCTAACTTATTTTATTTGTGGGGAAGACTCGAGATGGATTTTTACACATTTGTAGAAGAGCCTTTACTATGGGCTGTTTTTATAATTCTGGCAGTTGCCATTTTCTGCAGACTATCATTTTTCTTCTATTCCATCATAAAAAGCGCCAGACATAAAGATTCTCAATTTGGATATATCGCCACCATATCAGTACGATCCCTTGCACCTTATCACAAGGGAACCCTGAAAATGCCTTTATACGCTGCACTTCGCTACATATTTCATGTATGTCTCGTTGTTGTACCAATATGGTTAAGCGGACATATAAGCCTTTGGGAGGATTCCAGACTCGAAATTTCGTGGACCGAAATACCTGACGAATTGGCAGACTGGATGACCATTGTACTAATAGGCCTTGCCATATGGTTTATCATTAGACGTTTTCTTTTCAAAGAAATTCGAGCAAAATCTTCAGCAAGAGACTATACCATCATACTAATCACTGCCTTGCCTTTTTTGACCGGATACTTCCTGACACACGGCACTATAGATTCAATACCTTTTTTTGGTGAAAATATTACGTTAATTCATATGTTAACCGGTGAGGCAATGATACTTATGGCTGCGTTTCTCTTTTGCAGAACTCGCATGAATACAGAAAAATGTGTGGGCTGCGCCTCATGTGAAATACAATGCCCAACTGGAACACTTGAAACAAAGGACGATATTACATTAAAACAGCGCATTTTTACATATTCCCATTACCAGTGTATTTGTTGTGGCGAATGTGTGAAAACATGCCCGGAAGATGCGGCAGAATTGAGACATGAGGTGAGTATCAGAAGATTTTTTCAGACAGGGAAAAAGCAGGAAATTAGGGCAGTAGATCTCAAGGCATGTGAAAGATGCGGTGCCCTCTTTGCCCCTGTGCCTCAGATGGAGAAAGTTGGCAAGACATTTGAGAATGACTATTTACGTTTTTGCCCTATTTGCAGAAAAGCAAACATTGGCGACTATATTAAAACTCTATCGCCCTGGCATAACAAATCTAAATCATCAAATAAACAGGCTGCTTAATTAAATTACAATTAGCAATAGACACATTTTTGCAGTTATAGGCCAGATGTTAGGACATATAACTTCATGTTCAGCGTTCAGACTTCTACTCATACCATTAGATCTCTTTTAAAGCCTGAAACACTTCATTCGCATGCTGTTCCAGATGTTCAGCAATAACTTCCGAGTCAACAGGATCAATATATCTGTAACTGTTCAACTGTGAGTTAAGCATAGTATTTATCTCGTTGAGCTCCATTCCCTTGAGCACATGCCTCACCATATCTCTCGAATAAGGAGGACACATACCTTTTGACTCCTGAACTCTTAGGCCTTCAAGAAGGCCCTCAACAACAGGTAGAGGCGTTATGGAATCAGCCCACACGGGCTTTCCCATACCCTCATCTTTGTCAATACGCATCTTGAACGTAATGCTAAGAAAAAAAAGCACAAGGGCCTTTAATGGATCAATGAATTCTCTTTCATCAGAAAGCACAAGAGGACCATATCCTCTTACAGTAATTAGCCTGACATCCGCTTTATTTTCCTCGAACTTTGCAACAAAATCACCAGCTCCGTTGTGCCAGGGAAAGATTTGTTCATATGTCTGAACATTATAATATAAAGTCAAGATCTTGCTGGCATGTTTTATAACGCCATAAGCCTGTTTATCAGTTGCAAACCTGTACCCGCTTTGTAAATCCCATATAACTATTCGTTCTCCTCCGTCGTCATCCTTCTTTACATGCCATTCATGATAGTCTTCAAACCATTCGAACAAGGAAATCACAACTGTGTCATTTATTCCTCCTCTCTCTACCCCTATCACACCCTTAAGATACATATCAGGAATGTAATTAATATCCTGATTTAGCACCTGATTAAGCTTCTCAATTGTCTCATATTCTAAAGCCATCTGGGCCTTAGCTTCGGATGTAAGGGCCATGCTGGTGCCTAATTTTATATTATCTCCACCGCCAAAGATCTCAACACTCCCTATCTGATATAATGTTCCATATTTTTCATAACGTATAATAATCCTTTCAATATCACTTATTTCCAAATCCCTGCGCCATAACCTGCCAAGTATTCTGATTATTGAGGCACCGCTCTTTTGAAGAATGAAATTTTTTATAGCAGCAAAATAGTCTTCCAGCAGCATAAATGGATGAGGTTGAAATGGATTTAGAAGGAAAGGACGTTCAAGCATCTCCTTATTTAAAAGGACATCACCCTGAGCAGATGCAAACGAATATGTTATTTCCATAATATATAGTACCTCCAGAATAATTCTATATTGTATTTTGAAATACTGCTGTGTTATTAATGCCTGTAATTACCTTCTTTCATCCCTTGATCCAAAATGAACCTGTCACCCATTTGCCACCATCCTATCACTGAATCAAACCTTTTGTATTTGACATCTTCCCGAACCTCAATTTCTCTGATTACGTTCCCCAGGGCTGAAGCATGATGTATTATCAGGGGTACACTGTGTGGCGGAAGAATATCGTAGACAAGGTCATACCTAGATATTACCTTATTAATGCCTGCCATTATCTCATCACTATCCCATGGAGTCGGATGAATAAACCCGTGAACAGCTCCATCGCTTTTTGAATAGCCAAATTGAAAAGGAAATTCTTTCTTCAGCCTCCTCATTAACTGTATGGCCTTGATATTGGTTTCAAGGTCTGTTCCTTTGTTGAGATTTTTTAGAATCAGGTCATTAAAAGATTCGAAGCCAACTGATGTCAATATAATGACCAAACGCATCTGTCTGGCCTTTTTCAGTGATATCCTGAGATATTTCTCAGATGATACTAACCAGTCTGCCCTTAGAATTAAATTAATCTGTGACAACGCTATTTCCTGTTCAATCGTTGCATCTAAAAGTGCCGGAAGACCAGGAAGCGGATTTTCATTTATCAATTCAAATGGAATCTTTCTTCCATCGAGCATCTCCGGAAGTTTCTTTATCTGATCTATTACGGTATCAATTTTTAGCACTCCATGAAAGCCTTTATCAACAGCCACATCGCAAAAGCTACAACCTCTTGAGTAAATATTTACCTTAAGTCCCCTGCCATTGTCTAAGAAGACAGGGTAGTCTATCTCCAACTCCAGCTCATGTGATGCATAGGGACAACCAATTTGCTGCAAAACCTGACCAGTAGTGATTTCCATCTTGACAAGTGACCCTTCACGTAGACGATATATGTTGTCCCACTGTATTGTATTAAGGAATTTCTCATCCCATGGCTTTTTGGGATTTTTAATTATCTCTCCATTTTTTCCCCTGTAAATTAAGCCTGAGGTCTCATACATTTGCTCGGTGTTTATATTATTCAAAAGACTGATTGCCTGCTCAGCCGGGCCATGAAGTGCAAGGGAGAAATGAGTGGAAAGCCCCTTAAATCGATGTTCATAGTTAAAATGGTCTTTTTCACCTATGAAGTCCACATCAGCCTGAGGACCTGCCAGGATGGTGAACCATCCCTCCTCTGTAAGATCCTTTGCAAATGAGAATAAATCTTCTCTACCATTTAAGCATGAAAAACCTACTACTCGATCATCATTTGATAAAACTTCATTGATTGCTCCCTTTAAAACAGACTTGTCGTCTTCCCTTGTTACTGCAATTACAATACATTCATATTGGGTGTTTTCTTCAATAATTGTCGCCGACATCTGTGGTCCCAGTAGACCATAGGATTCACCATCCACATAAGCGGATATAATGACCATCTTTTTTCGATTTACAGGAGAACTGATTGAAGTCATATTTTTTTCTCTAATTTAAGGATATGCAATTTGTGCCAATTATGAATGAAAAATAAACTTCGATACTAATTTTGTTTTTATATATACTTAAATAGATTTCATATTGCATGGCTTATGTAAAGCCATTTTTCGTATCCCTTTCTTGTCTCTATTTGAATTTGAGAGGATCTTTAAAAGATATCCAGAATGAATAGACACTCTGCTCATAATTTTATTGACTAAAAGGTTTATAAAATCAATATGAAGCTAACAATTCATTCTACTGAAAAGCCATACCTCACCGAAATTTGAATAGAACATTTATTTAATCTTCAGTTAAACTTCAATTATTTTCCATTCTTATATTTTGAAAAATATAAGACAAATCACATTACCCTTCAACTATCCTCCTTACATTACAAGATAATTTTCATGTATTACATTCAACAGATTATGCATTTCTAAAATGCCATAAAAAACAGAAAGAATATTTTTCTTGACAAATAAATGAAATAGTCTAAAATTTTAAAAATGGAGTTCACGGTAGTGAACAGCTTGCCTGTCATATAGAGCTTGCGTGCCTATGTGTTGTGGGTAGTGAGTTATTAAGCTTACTTTAGTTCATAATAATGAACCGGCTAAGCCTTTTTGGCTCGGGGAAGTGTAAGTTATACAGTTTATGCAGCCCTCCTTGTTCGTCATAATGAACGCTGTTTATATAGCATCTAATAAAGGTTGGGCTAAATTACTGTTTTGCCTTACCGCACTTACCCCACTATCCAATGAAGGCCGAGAGCATAAAATTTTTCTCTTATAATAGAATAGAAAGGAGAATGTTATGGAACAAGAAAAAGTAGGATCAACTATCGAATCTTTGCGAGCTACAAGGACTTATGGCAAATTCAGATGCCATAACCCGACATGCATGGAAAGACTCGAGCCCAAAAAGGGCCAGAAGACAATCAAATGCCCTACATGCGGCATGGAATTCCGGGTTGCATGGGTAAAAGATGGCTTTCCAAGAATCCGAGGCCCGGTTTGGGAAGTGAATAGGAAAGTCGCTGAAGAAGCATTCGAAAGAAAGATGAAGGCCAAAGAAGTTATGGAAAAAGAAGCACTAAAAGATAATAAAGGTAAAGATAATAAGGAGGGAAAGTAATATGACTTTAAAAAGAAAGATTGCTTATATAGATCTCTCCACGGGTGATATTGAAACCAAGGTTATTCCTCTTGATATCAGGAAAAAATTCATCGGAGGCAGAGGGTTAGATGCTTATCTGCTCTATAATCACACCAAAAAGGGTTGTGATCCGATTGGTCCGGATAATACACTCATGGTGAGCGGCGGTTTTCTTTGTGCAACCTGTGCATCCGCAACAGCCCGAACGCACGTGATGGCAAAATCACCTTTGACAGGACTTTTGGGCAGCTGCAATATGGGCGGTTTTTTCGCACCTGAGATGGCCTGGGCCGGTTTTAATCACCTTGTCATCAAAGGTAAGGCCAAGCACCCCGTATATTTATATATTCACAATGGTGAAATTGAAATCCGCGATGCACGGGATATTTGGGGTAAAAGCGTTACAGATTCCCAGTGGGCCATAAGGGACGATCTCGGAGATCAGGAAGTAAAAAGTATGGTTTGCGGACCTGCTGGTGAAAACCTCGTTGCCTTCGCCAATGTCATGACCGGTATAAAGAATGCCGGCGGTCGTACTGGAATGGGATGCGTCATGGGTTCCAAGAATTTGAAGGCGGTTGCTGCCAGGGGTACTATGGATATAGATATAGCACATCCGGAAGAAGCACTTGAGTTCAACAAAAAATTCATTGAACATATCACAAGTGCAAAGGTCAACCAGACCCAGGGAGCACTTGGAACTCCATTTATCTGGGGTGCCACCAACTCCTGGGGCGGTATACGGTGCAGAAACTTCCAGTACAATCAATGTGAGTATGCCGATGATATGGAGCCGGAACGCATTGATGAAATTTGTGAAGAGACAATGGGGCCATACCATATGACAGGGTGCTTCGCATGTCAGGTTCACTGCCGCGCCCAGTATAAGATCCCATCCGGCCCTTATGCAGGTCGATATGAAGAAGGTCCGGAATATACCTCCCAGGGGGCATTCGGCGGTGAGACAGATACTCCCAGAGCCCTGACCGTTCTTGTCGGCAATCATCTTGTTGATCAGTACGGTATGGATAATCTGGAGACAGGAAGTATTATATCCTGGGCCATGGAACTATATGAACTCGGCATTATAGACAAAAAGCAGACAGACGGTCTTGATTTAAGCTGGGGCAACGATGATTCTGTTATAGAAATGATAGATCGTATATGCTATCGCAAGGGATGGCTTGGTGATACCCTTGCAAAGGGAGGCGTACAGGCTTCCAAGGTAATAGGAAAGAACTCCTTTGATTACCTTATTCAGGTCAAAGGCATGAGCAACCTCCACTCGGATGAAAGAGGGACTCCAGGCCTTGCTCTTAATATCGCTCTCTCATCAAGGGGTTCTGATCATCTTAGGAGCCGTCCGGCTATCGACCTCTATCATCTGCCCGAAGATGTTCTGAGGAAAATTTACGGCACCCCTGTTCCTTATGACGGACCTTTAAGTTCCGAGCATACTGAATACGTTGGTAAGCCATGGCAGGTATTCTGGCAGGAAAACTGCTATATGGCTGTTGACTGTCTGGGAATTTGCAAATACCACACCACATTCCTTGGCGCCACCCTGCCCAACTTCGAGGACTGGCCCAAGGTACTTTATTACAATACCGGTATTGAAATGACTCCAAAGGATATATGGGATGTGGCCGAGCGATGCAATAACATGGAGAGACTCTTTAACCTGCGCGAAGGACTGACGAGGGATGATCCTGAAAAGGGAGACGTGCTCAATCATCGTTACCATGACGAACCTACAAGACGTGGTGCTCCGGAAGTTGTCGGAAGGGTGATAGAAAAGGACAAATTCCTCCAAATGCGTGCAGAAGTTTATCAGCACAAGGGTTGGGATGAAAACGGTATTCCCACACCCGAGACCCTGAAGAGACTCGGCATCGATAAAGAGCCGTCCCATATGCTGTAATTTGAAATGAGAGGAGAAAAAAATGTCTAAATTTTTACAGATAAACTATCAGAAATGTACCGGTTGCCGGCTCTGTGAACTCGTATGCGCCGTGTTCCATGACGGCAAATCCAATCCGGCCAGAAGCCGCGTTAAAGTCATGAAATGGGAGTCCGAGGGTCTCTATATCCCGATGTCCTGTAATCATTGTCAGGATGCCCCCTGCATGAATGTCTGTCCGGTTAAAGCCATTTACCGGGACGAAGAACTTGGTGCTGTCACAGTAGACTACGATATCTGCATCGGCTGCAGATCCTGTGTGGCAGTTTGCCCATTCGGGGCCATGTCCTACAACATTATCGACAACCAGGTATTCAAGTGCGATTTCTGTGGTGGTGATCCCCAGTGTGTTCGCTTCTGCGATATGAAGGCTATTGACTATGTAGAAGCCACAGATGTAAGCATCGATAAAAAGAGGGAGGCTGCGGCAAAATTGTCCAAGGCGACTAAGGAGGCGGCAACTCTTTTTGCAGAAATGTAAACTTTGATAAATTGCCTGTTCGGAATTTATTAGCAAATTAAAAAAGAGGGATTCGGTTTAAACCGAATCCCTCTTTTCATTATGTTTATTATAACAGCATCTTCAAACAGATTAATTTTAAATTGAATTCTATCCTCCTGAAAGCAAACGCGTAATATAAATATCGTCACCATCTTTCACCCCTTTTTCAAGCTCTTTAGGATAGGCGCTTTCACCATTCACATAGATCTCGAACAGATGATTCAAGTTACCCTTTTTATCAAAGATATGTTTTCCAAATTCAGGGTATTTCCCGGCAATATTCTTGAGGCATGCTCCTACCGTATTACCTTCACCCTCTATTATGCGTTCACCATTGGTATATTGAACATGGGATTGATGTAAATGAACTTTTACACCCAAAGTTTACTCCTTTCTTTCTATATTACCGCAATGAATACATTGCGGATTTCTATTAATTTTGAACTCCTTGAAGGTCATATCTAATCCATCAAAATGAAGAATCCTGTTCTCCAATAATTGCCCCACACCTGTTATATATTTAATCACCTCTGTAGCCTGGATAGCACCAATAACGGCAGGTGCCACTCCCATTACCGGAGATTTTTCTTCAGGTACGGGACCTTTATACATACACATCAAACATGCAGTTTTATCCGGAATAACAGTCATGGCCCTTCCCTCAAAACCCCTGACAGCCCCATAAAAGAAAGGGATCTTTCGCTTGATAGCTACTCTGTTCAGTAGATACCTGGTTTGAAAATTGTCCATGGCGTCTACAATCATATCACATCCCTCAACGACCTTAGAAAGGTTATCTTTATCTATCCTGTCATTGACGGTATCTATATTTATGCTAGGGTTAAGTCTTGAGAGTTTGTCAAATGCTGAATCCACCTTTTTTCTGCCGATATCCCCGTCCCAGTGTAGTATCTGCCTGTTTAGGTTGCTTATGTCCACCACATCATAATCAACAATCCGTATTGTGCCTATTCCAGCTGCGGCCAGGTAGAAAGAAACCGGCGAGCCCAGCCCTCCTGATCCTGCGATTAATACCTTTGCTTTTTTAAGCCTTTCTTGACCTTTCATCCCTATTTCTGGGATCAGGATCTGTCTATCATATCTTTCTCTCTCCCTTTTAGTCAGCATAAATACTCCAATAATAGACAAAACTATTTTGTAAAAATAAACACGATTTTATACAAATCAATATTAGAGTTAATCTTAATTTGCTCAAAGGAAAATGCAGAAAAATAACGACATGTCATTCTTATATGGTGGAAACAAAAACCTCTTTAAACATCCTTTTGCTTAGTATGACTTCCCTAATTAAACCAAATGGATTTTTACTACTTTAACCAACGAAACACTTTATTTGTCCAGAATATCCGAGTCTTCATATATATTCCCTATCACGACGAGGAGATGAGGCTTCCATGGCAAATGAATTCCCCTGTAATCATAGACGCAAAAACCTGCTTCATTCTCATTCCATTTGACAATATGTGTCGATTGCGGAATTCCTATCCTTCCGCATGTATCGTCTACGATATCACCTTCATAAATCTCATATCCATTCATATCATGCAATCCAGTAAATTGCTGAACCTCACACGAATCCAGTTTCAGGAGGCCTGTTTCTTGAGGATTACCTTTATACCAAATACCTGAAATTTCATTTTTAATAAAATCAATATGTTGAACTTCAAACATCTGTTTTCTGTTCCAGCTCCATGCCCTTAATTTTAGGTACTTCACAATTATTAACCTCCTGCAAAAACAAAAACGGATGCTGGAAATATTTTTAGGAGAAAATCTGACCCTTAATTTCCTTTTTATAACCGCTCGTTTTTTTAAAAAGGATAAGCGATATAAAATTAATGGTCAAGCTGTAAAGGGCTAATCATCTAAAATTATTAAGGCACTTAAGAAGATAAAAACAAATCAATAATGTTTAGAAAACAGGTGATTACAAGGAGCGTTTGGGCTTGAAAATTCAATATTTTGTTTGACATAAAATGTAAAATTCCTTACGTTTCAAATGACATCCCATAAAATTTTGGGTTGAGATAGAAAACTCACCTGAAAAACTTTAAAATTATGTCTTCAACAGCCGGCCTCTTGTCATCTTGTCTGACTCCGGAATGAAAGCAGCTTAGGATCTTGCTTAAGTATGCAATTGCTGGATAATGAGAATAATCAGACTCCTGATACTGGCCGACTGAATATTTTTTGAGTATCAGCCATGGAAATAAACAGAATCGAATTAATTTCTATAGGAATAGATGTAGGTAGTTCGACCAGTCACCTGGCCTTTTCAAAGCTCATATTAATTAGGGACACCAAATCGGCCACTCAGCGTTTCCTGATTAGGGAAAGGAAGATTATCCATGAGGGAAAAATAATTGATACACCCTTACTTGATGACAAAACCATTGATACTGAAAGACTAACCACCTTTTTTAGGGAAGAATGTAATAATGCAGGGATAGACCCTGATGATATTCAGACCGGCGCGGTGATTGTCACAGGGGAGACGGCCAAAAAGCAGAATGCTCCACAGATAGCAGAGGCATTATCCAATGATGCAGGTAAATTTGTTGCGGCGACAGCAGGCCCAAATTTCGAGAGCCTTCTGGCTGCAATGGGTTCAGGCGCGACTGCAAGATCTAAAGAGCTTAATAAAACAATAATATCCTGCGATATAGGTGGCGGCACTTCAAACCTTGCCATATCCCAAAATGGTGATGTTCTCTCAACAAGCTGCGTTTCAGTAGGAGGCAGGCTGATTGCCCTGGATTCGGAGGGAAAAATTACCCGGCTTAATGATCCGGCAATTCATGTTATGAAGGAAATTGGCCTGGATTACAAAATTGGAGATAAAATCCCACAAGAGGATCTTGAAAAAATTACATCAAAATTGTCTGAAGTATTATTTGAGGTTATGACGGGTCCGGCAAATTCCTCTCTTGCAAAGAAACTTATGGTGACTGAGGACCTGAATTTTCCGAAAACAATTGATGAATATGTTTTCTCAGGAGGAGTAGCAGAGTTCATATATGGGAGCCAGGGAGATTACAATGATATTGGAAAACTTCTTGCTGATAATATAGTTGCTCTGATACCCACTTTAAATACGCCTGTTTTTGAGCCTGTTAATAAAATTAGAGCAACCGTTATAGGAGCCGGGGCATACTCATTATCCATTTCAGGTTCATCCGGGTTTATGGACGAAAAGCTTACTTTTCCCATAAGGAATATCCCCGTGCTCAGGGTGGATGTTGAGGAATCACGACTCAGTGCAGAACATATCATTTCAGAGATAAATACCGCATTTCGAAAATTTGATTTAATCGAAGGGCAGGAGACTGTTGCCCTCTATTTTAAGGACCCGGTGCGGGTTAACTACCCTGATTTAGAGTTATTTGCAAAATCTATTGAAACAGCGCTAAGCAATTCAATTGCAAGGGAGACCCTGGTTATTCTCATCTTCGAAAAGGACATAGCATGCAGCGTGGGAAATGTAATCAGGCGTGAAACCAGTTTAAAAAGGAATCTGCTGTCACTGGATGAATTATCATTGAATGATGGAGATTGGATTGATATCAGTGAACCTTTAGTCGGTCGTCAGGTATTTCCGGTTACAGTAAAATCTCTTGTTTTTCCTATTAATGAATAATTATTTGAATGTTTCTTGATTGGGGCGAAGTCGCGTTCCAATACAAGGCATTATTTTTTTGATTTTTCTCTAAGCCTCATATGGATATCTTTGCCTTCTCACCACTTTAAATACGTCATGCTCAGAAATGCCTTAACCCAAGCAGAGCCATCCTTTCGCAATTTCAAATCATAGTCAAATCTCTATCTGAACTTTCCCTTTTTTTGTCCCCTTTAAAGTCGATATCATTGCAAGTATTGTGTTTTTAAACATTTCAGATGTGAATGAGTTAAGAGGTAAAGCAATACCGTCAACTTTTACTGAAACAGGAGGATTCAGCGATACACATTTGTCAATTGACTCATTCTTGCTTACTATTTCTTTTGCAAGATTATAGCAAGTTTCATATCCGCATGCGCCGCAATCTAAATTAGGTAACTTAAAAGCTTCTGACATTGCAATGAATGCAATCTTATTAATATGTTCTTGATTATTAATCTGAAAATCAGCAATATCTTCCTTGAAACTGGCAGTAGCTACCTGCAGCCCATCTAATAATTCATTTTCTTCGTTCTTATCTCTCAAGCATACGATCTTTGGGAATGTCTTTTCGTTCTTAAAACCTTCAATAAATACTATATCCGAATCAAATAAAGCAAGCATATCCTCAACTGATTTATTGCCTTGCAGCAATATTTCTGACTCGTTTTGAGAAACAGCCCAAATCATTTTTACATGAGGTTTATATCTGGAGGAGTCTGTATCAGGAAAATTCATTTCACCGGAAACATGTTTAAGAATTCCGACACTAATTCCCTGTTGAGATAGTTCCTGAGACAGCTTTACTCCCAATGTTGTCTTTCCGCTTTTTTTGTATCCAGTAATACCGACAACTTTCATCTTTGATTCTCCTTTGGTTTTTTATCATTTAAGAAATTAAAAACTGTGCAAAATAAAAATCGTTGAAAGCATATTAAAAATTAAAATTTCTTTAATCCTGTTAAAATAATCCTAGATGCCAGAAAGGCAATATATAAATAAATATTCACTCCTGCTGCATGCTGTAGGCATTCCCATGATCTTCCCAGCTAGATAATATAATTGTGATCATACAATAATCTGAAGTCAAACATTACAATTTAATAATCTTTGGATCATAGTAAGGTTAACTCTCTGTTTTATAATATTCGGTAAAGTCACAGGTGAAAACTGTATATAAAAAATAGGGAGGCAAAATGCTATGGAAAAGAAAAACAAATTTATGAGAGCTATGGTTGTGTTATGTATTTTCGTGAGCTTATTTGCATTCAGTACTCAGCTGGCAACAGCATCAAAAAATACATCAACCCAGATGGTTCCTGGAAATTTCAGTGAACTTGCCCAAAAGGCAAAACCAGGAGTTGTTAATATCCGGACAGTCAAAACAGTAAAAGATGGAGGTCGCGTATATCGGCATTTTTTTGGAAATCCATTTGGCAAAAATGATCCTTTCAAGGATTTTTTTTCTCCATTCCAGGAGGGAGGGCCTTCTAGAGATTTCAAACAGCAGAGTCTAGGCTCCGGCTTTGTAGTTGACAAGGCGGGTTACATAGTAACAAACAATCATGTTATTGAAAGCGCAGATCAGATAAATGTAAAGCTTGCTGACGGCAAGGAGTATGATGCCAAACTGGTAGGGAGAGACCCCAAGACAGATCTGGCATTGATAAAGATAGAAGCATCCGGCGGTTTAACAGCCCTTGAAATGGGAGATTCGGATACTCTTGAAGTTGGCAAGTGGGTAGTGGCGATTGGAAGCCCTTTTGGGCTTGAACAGACCGTTACTGCCGGGATAGTGAGTGCCAAAGGACGGACTATTGGGGCCGGTCCGTATGACGATTTTATTCAGACAGACGCATCAATCAATCCAGGCAACTCTGGTGGTCCGCTCATCAATATGGAAGGAAAGGTTGTAGGTATTAACACAGCAATTATCGCAAATGGACAGGGTATTGGGTTTGCTATCCCCGTCAATCTGGCCAAGGGAATAATTGAGCAGCTAAAGAACGGTGGAGCAGTCAAACGGGGATGGCTGGGTGTAGGTATTCAGGATATTTCGCCTGAACTGGCCGAATACTATGGGCTGAAGGACACAAAAGGTGTGCTGGTAACCCATGTATATGAAGGAGATCCTGCTGATAAGGGAGGAATAAAAACCGGAGATATTATTACCGCAATAAATGAGAAGGCCGTTTCTTCCAGCCGTGAACTGTCCCGAATTATTGCAGAGGCTGGAACTGGAAAGCGAGTCGCTATTTCCCTGATCCGTAATGGAGAAAATCTGAACGTTTATGTGGAGCTCACCAAACGAAATGATGAAGAGCTGGCAGATAATAAAAAACCCGGAGATACTGGAAAATTTGGACTTAAACTTGCGGAACTCACTCCGGATCTCGCTCGGCGCACAGGCTATTCTGACGAGGAAAAGGGAGTCGTTGTCATTGATATTGAGGCGGGAAGCAAAGCAGAGACAGCAGGCATTCAGCGGGGTGATCTCATCAAAGAGATCAACCATGTTACTGTGGCTGATTTGAAGGACTATAAAAATCAGCTGGACAAAATAAAGAAAGGGGACCCTGCCCTGCTCCTTATTAAAAGAATAAATGCAGGTCTGATTGCAGTAAAGATTGTTAAATGAACCAGGCAGCTGATGCCGCCATTCTCAAAGCCGGAGGTATTATATCTTCCGGCTTTGATCTAATATCTGTCAGCCTAAGTGGCAAAAGGTCCTGAATCACATGAGGGTTGCATCAGACGGCTTATACTAGACCTTAGCCAGGTTCAATCCTCTAAAATGTGCGAGTAAGCGGGAGAATCCAATAAATATATTTTCATATTACTGGCTGATTAAAGTAGCCCAGTTCCACATCCGGAAACTCATTACGAATTTGCTCTGCGCCCTGTTTTATTCCTATGGCCTGAGAGCTGGACAGAGGCATATTGTCAAGATAATACTGTGGATCAATGTTAAGATTTTTAAAATGAATAAAATTAACAGAAGTTTTTCTGATGAGTACTTTTAATGAATCAATCTCCTCTTGCTGGTCCGTGATTCCAGGAAAGATCAGATAATTTATCATGGTGTATATTCCCATTTCTTTTGATAGCGCAATGGAGGATACAACATCTTCGAAATTATAATTTCTGGGACGGTAATAGGCCTTGTAAAAATCAGGCCTTGCACTATTCAAACTTATTCGAATTGAATCCAGTCCACTATCTATAATATTACGGATTCGTTCAGGCGAACTTCCGTTAGTATTAAGATTTATGGTTCCCATGGATGTTTGACTCCTGATTCTTTTAATACTATCGGAAATAAGCATGTACTCTGTCAGGGGTTCTCCTTCACAACCCTGCCCAAAGCTGACAATCGCTTCTGGAGATTTTTTCAGGTGATTCACCGCAAGAGATACAATTTCTTCAACAGAAGGTCTGATAGACAACCTCTGATGAGAAGCCTGACAGGAATCATCGGACTGAAGTGATATGCAGCCAAGGCAGGCTGCATTGCATGTTCGGCTGACAGGCAGGGGGGCTTCCCATCTTTCAAAGAAAAGGTTTTTAGCAGCAAAACAGTGGTTTTTGGTGGCACAGTTAACGAGGTGTTCAATAAGGGAGCCACACGTATGCATTTTCTTATATCTCTTTATTGCTGGGACTAATTTCCTGTCATCATAATTTCTGGGATCCCAAGTGTGATTATACTCAATTCTGAATCCCGCAGCCCAGTATTTATCATCCTTAAAACCTACTGCAGTATAAGCCCACATTGGCAGTATAAAGTCTTTTAAACTATAATCAACTGCAGGGAGATAGCTTCTTACCAAGCCAGGTTCGAGAAATGCAGCTACAGCATAACAATTAATTCTTCTTCCGTTAATTTCGACATCAGTAACGATTTCATATTTCCCCGTATAGGGATTAAGGCCTATGGGTGGGCATTTTGGAATATAAAACAATTTGCTGAATTCCGGCATTGGAATAAGATCATCCATTTTCGGCACAACGGGTTTTTTACCGGAAAAGCAAGCTATCCGAAAATATGGATGATCATATATTATACCTTCATCATCCGCAAAAAGAAGAAAAGGAAGGCTTTTTAAATCAGTATTATTCATAGCACACGATATATAACCAGAAACGTATTTTTATAAATTCGTAAAATGCTTTTCAATAATTCATCAAGAGAGACATCATAAAAATCATCTCCACATGACTGGAGAAATAAATTAACTCTCTTTTACGGAATATTACAACCTATAATTCAGCATAGTTGGATTCAAGCCAAACTTGACGGACTCGCAAAAAGTCGTAACCCCGGTGAAAACGGGAGGCAGATGCCTCATAAGTGCTTGAAAAGACTGGATTCCGGCCCCGAACAGGAATCCGGGACAGGCTGGAGTTTACCCGCCAATGTTTTTGGCGGGTTTATCCGCCAGTTTTTGTGGAGGATTTATCCGCCAGTTTTTGTGGCGGATTTAACCTGCACTTGATTCGGGGCCGGAATGAAGGAAAGAGAGCATTTTTGACTTTTTGCGGGTTCATCAAACTTATAAGCTAATATGTTGACGTTTCTCCTTTTTTGAGCATAGAATATTATTTATATTATATCCTATAATAATGTCTCGTGGATTTAAAACCCTAAAGTTATATAATTTCCTTATTATGTCAGAAAATATAAAAAGCTCCAAAATAAAAGGAAGGCAATTTCGACTGGTAAAATTCTTTGCCTATACAAGCTTTATAGTATTGATTATATTTAGTTTTCCATTTTCAGTTGTTATCTCGCAACAAGCTAAAGATATTTTAATGAAAAGCTATGAGAATTATGCACGATTATTGGGTGAAAATCTGAACTATCAGGTATTTCAGAATTTTGTAATTCCTGTTACCAGTGGAGCAGGTAAAATAAGGCTGAGAGAAAAAAAACAGTATGAATGGATGGATGAAATTGTAAGAAATACAATACATGGCTTCAATATTGAGCTTGTAAATATTTATGATATACGCAAGGGAGTGATTGCCTATAGCACAGATTCCAATTTGCTGGGAAAGGAGGTCACAGAAAGCCTTGAGTACAAAAAGGCTGTTAAAGGCGAGGTTTCTTCACGGCTGTTATCCGGAGCAGATGAAAATTGGGGCTTTAAAATAGAAAGGATAGGAGGAAAAAAGAAATTCAGGACATATATCCCCTTTAAGGGTGTGGCACCATTTACAGGAGAAGGATATGTCCTGGGTGTATTTGAATTAATACAGGACCTTTCAAAGGAATATCAATCAATAGTTAAATTTCAATACCTTATCTTCAGTCTATCTATCGTAATTATGGGGATGATATTTATAGCTCTTTTATTAATTGTACATAAGGCTGAAAGAATAATTGAGCAAAGGGCTGAAGAGCAAAGAGAACTTCAGTCCCAATTGGAACAGGCAGAACGTCTGGCCGCCCTGGGACAGATGGTCGCAGGGGTTTCACACGAGATCAGAAATCCTCTCGGTATTATTCGAAGCACAGCCGAATTGCTGGGAGCAATGCCGGATTCAAAGGAGGGTCAAAAGAAGCTGTCCGAGGTCATTGTTGAGGAATCAAGTCGACTGAATAATATTGTAACCGAATTTATGGACTTCGCCCGACCTATGAATCCAGATCTTAAAGATTGTTATCTGGAAGAGATAATAAGGAAAAATCTTCAGTTCCTCGAACCCGAATTTTTAAAAAATAATATAATGGTTAATGATAATTTAAATGGACGCTCTTTTAAAATAAAGGCTGATCCTCAGCAAATTTACAGGGCGTTTCTAAACATATTCATTAATTCAATTCAATCAATAAATGGTGGTGGAGGCAATCTAACTATAAGCGTCGAAGAAAAAAGGGACCATTTTATAATTATTATTGAAGATACTGGATCAGGTATCATGGAAGAAAATTTAATAAAGATTTTTAATCCTTTTTTCAGCACAAAAGACAAAGGGAGTGGCCTTGGCCTTTCAATTGTAAGAAATATTATTGAAGCACATAAAGGTTCTATTAGAATTGAAAGCAATGTTGAAGACCCTTCAAGAGGAAAGCCCTCCGGAACAAAAAATATTATTATATTGCCAAAAAAGAAATAGGGTTTTTATGGAAACTATACTGGTTGTAGATGATGAGAAAAACTATCTGGTTGTTCTTGAAGCATTACTTGGGCCAGAAGGTTATGAAATGCTGACAGCTGAAAATGCAACCGATGCACTTAAAGTAGTTAGAGAATCAGACATTGACCTCATCATTACCGACATGAAGATGCCGGGCATGAGCGGGATGGAGCTTCTGGAGGAATGCAAAAAGATTAAGCCTGATCTCCCGGTTATTATGATGACTGCCTACGGCACAATAGAAATGGCTGTGGAAGCGATGAAAAAACGTGCATTCGATTATATCACAAAGCCTTTCCAGAATGAACAGTTGAAGCTTACTATCAAGAAAGCCCTGGAGAACTACAGGTTAATAAAACAAAACAGGCTTCTTAGTGAAGCACTTTCAGATAGATACAAATATGGCAATATGGTGGGCAAAAGCAAGCCAATGCGCAGGGTATATGATATTGTTGATAAGGTGTCACAATCCAAGGCATCTGTACTGATTACAGGTCCTTCAGGAACTGGAAAGGAACTTATTGCCAAGGCGATTCACTATGGCGGGCCCAGAAAAGATCGCCCCTTTATCTCTATCAATTGTGCAGCCCTGACTGAAACCCTGCTGGAGAGTGAGCTTTTTGGCCATGAAAAAGGTGCCTTTACCGGGGCCATAGCAATGAAAAAAGGCCGATTTGAACTGGCTGATGAAGGGACATTGTTTTTGGATGAAGTTGCTGACATGCCAGCATCACTTCAGGTAAAACTTCTAAGGGTACTTCAGGAAATGAAATTTGAGAGGGTTGGAGGAACCAGGACTATTAGCGTTGATGTCCGGATACTTTCCGCATCAAACAGGAATATAAAAGAGGATGTGGCTAACGGTTCGTTTAGAGAAGATCTTTTTTACAGACTGAATGTGATCCATATCGAAGTTCCACCTTTGCGTGAAAGGATAGATGATATCCCCTTGCTTGTCAGACATTTTGTTGAAAAATACAGAATGGACGAAGGAAATGGTTCGATCGAATTGAGTCCAGAGGTATGGAAATTGCTCTATACATATTCATGGCCCGGCAACGTCCGGGAAATGGAAAATGTCATTGAGAGGGCTGTAGTACTTAATTCAGGGGGTATAATAACTACCAAGGATCTGCCTGAAGAAATGATCGAGAAAAAAACTGAATTTGAGGTGGAAAGGTTTATACCACCTGATGTCTCTTTATCAAAGGCACTTGAACAGATAGAGGAGAAACTGATAAGAAGAGCCTTGGAACAATGTCAGAATGTACAGTCCCATGCAGCAAAAAGGCTCGGAATTACCAAAAGCCTGATACAGCACAAAATGAAGAAGTACAATATATCGGTTTAAAAGTTCAAATATTTGTATCTGATATACTGCAATAAATTTAATGGGTTATGTGATAATGAATGAAGTTTGATATTTTTAGGGTACAATATTTTGTACTTTTTGGGGCAAGCTAAACTACCGGAAAGCATTTAAGCTGATAGCATATAATGCTTTTATTACAAATAGTTATGTGGACAAACAGGGTGCCGGGATATTATTGGCAAGGAAATTGCATTAATATAAAGCATAGATTGAAAAATCACTCTTTCCTCCTACCCCAACCGCTCTTAATGAGCGGTTGGTTTTTTTTGCTCATTGATAATGAGACTTATTACTCCGGGACTCTGAAGTCCTTCAGGGCTGCTGCAAATGGATTTGCCGGTTCTTTTTTCTTTTTCTCATGACCTTTTGATAAAGATACCTTTTTCCTATCAATTGAATTTGTGCTGTCCGATACCTTTATGCGCTTTTCAAAGGGCCGGCTTTTCATGGAAAGAGAAATGCGATTACGCTGGCTGTCAATATTAGTTACTGTCACTGTAACCCGCTGATTGACCTTGATAAAATCGTTTGGATTCCTGACAAACCGGTCAGAAATCTCGCTCACATGGACAAGCCCGTCCTGATGAACGCCTATATCAACAAAAGCTCCGAAAGCAGCTACATTCGTTACTATACCCGGAAGCTGCATACCGATCTCGAGATCAGAGATATGGTTGATCCCTTCTGAAAATGAAAATGGCTCGAACTGCTCACGCGGATCACGTCCTGGCTTTGCAAGTTCCTTCATTATGTCATTCAATGTTGGAATTCCCACCTTATCGGTTACATACTTTTCCAAACTAATTTTACTTCTAAAAGCGGCATTATTCATAAGATCATAAATTGAACATCGCATATCCTGCGCCATAGTCTCCACAATAGTGTAGCTTTCCGGATGAACCGCCGATGCATCAAGCGGATTTTCAGCACCTCTGATCCTCAAAAATCCTGCGGATTGCTCAAATGCCTTGGGTCCCATTCCGGAAACATCCATCAGGCTAATACGTGAAATAAATGGGCCGTTTTCATTACGATATCTGATTATATTTCCCGAAAGTCTTTCCGAAAGCCCTGACACATATTTTAAAAGCTCTTTGCTTGCAGTATTGACTTCAACGCCCACTGCATTAACGCAACTCGAAACCACATCATCCAGGGATGCCTTCAGGGCCTTCTGATCAACATCATGCTGATATTGTCCCACACCAATTGACTTAGGTTCAATTTTCACAAGCTCCGCGAGCGGGTCCATAAGACGCCTTCCTATCGATACAGCTCCCCGGACTGTTATATCATGATCGGGAAACTCCTCCCTTGCAACTTCAGAAGCGGAATACACCGAGGCCCCGTTTTCATTTACAATTAAAATAACAACAGGCCGGTCGAAAGTAATTTCTTTACAGAAGGCTTCTGTTTCACGGCCGCCTGTCCCGTTCCCAATGGCGATAGCGTCAATCTGATATTTTGAAACCAGGCTTTTCAATATATCGGCCGATTGCTCCTTCTTATTATGGGGCTCAATGGGATATATTGTCTTATTATTCAGGAGTTTGCCCTGAGGATTAAGGCATACGACCTTGCAGCCGGTACGGTAGCCTGGATCAATGCCCAGAACGGCCTTCTGGCCAAGCGGAGACGCAAGAAGCAATTCGCGCAGATTCCCGGCAAAGACTTTTATGGCCTCATCATCTGCCCGCTTCTTTAGTTCCAGCCTTATTTCAAGCTCCATGGAGGGCGAAAGAAGCCTCTTGTAGCTGTCTCGAAGGGCCTGGCGTACATGCTCCGAAGCCCTGTTTTCACCCTTCAAAAACCGCCCTTCCAACAGCATTACAGCTTCATCTTCATCAGGCACAATACGAAAAATCAAATAACCCTCTTCTGCACCACGCCTTATAGCAAGCATACGATGTGAAGGTGTAGTGGCAGCTGGTTCTTCCCAGTCAAAGTAATCTCTATATTTAATCCCCTCCTCTTCCTTATTTTTTGCAACTCTGGATCTGACAATGGCCTTTTCAGTATAGAGAGTTCGCAGCACCGCCCTTGATTCTCCATCTTCGTTAATCCATTCGGCAATAATATCACGGGCTCCGGCAAGTGCATCTGTAACTGTCTCAACGCCCTTTTCAATATTAACAAAGGCTGCAGCTTCCGTCTCAATATCCATATCGCCCTGCTCGAATATCTTTAATGCCAGAGGCTCAAGACCTTTTTCTTTTGCCATCATTCCTCTGGTGCGGCGTTTAGGCCTGTACGGGAGATAGATATCTTCAAGGATTGCAAGGGTCTCTGCTTCAAGTACTTTGGATTTCAGATCATCGCTAAGGTTTCCCTGCTCTTCAAGTGACTTAAGGATAGCATCTTTTCTCTTGTCAAGGGCCCTGAGCTGTTCCATACGATCCCGGATAGCAAATATATCAACCTCATCCAGTTCGCCTGTTAATTCCTTCCGGTACCGTGCTATGAATGGAACGCTGGAATCGTTTTCAAGAAGTTCAACAGTAGCCTTTACCTGGGTTTCCTCCAGATTCAGTTCTTTTGCGATCTTTTCATTGTAATTTTCAGCCATTGGAATCCTTTTAAATTTGAAAATATGGTTCTGCATAGCACTCATAAAGAATGGGATGCTTCAGATCATAATATCTCTTCCAGTATTTCAACAACATCCTGCACACAATATCTGCACTTTTTATTCTTAAGATCATGTTCCTTAAAATATGACTGGCCTTCTTCTGTCATCAGATCACATCCCATAAGCAGGCCCTTGCAGAAAACAATCCTAATGTCTTTCACTAAAACGATCTGTCAGATGTTGTGTTTTCCGGCAGGTCGTTTCAACTGCGCTCGTATATTCCTTTTCTCCTCTGCCATATTTAAGACCAATAACTATTATTCCGCCGCTGACTGCCCCACAAACTATTCCTTTTCGCCCCATGCCAGCCCCAAAACCGCAGGCAACTTTTAGTGCGGTGTCCTTTTCAATACATAGTTCGTCGCTGAAAGAATAAAGTACTGCCTGAGCACAATTATAACCCTCCATAAACTTGGCTACTGCAATTTCTACTCTATTTTCCATTATTTTTCTCAATATTTGGAGGACTAGTAAAAAGACGTCAATACAGACGCGCATCAAGTGCGAGATAAAATTCAACCGGTGTCCAAAAAGTCTGCAACTGCTTATTACATGGCCGTAAAATCAGTGCTGGATACTAACAAAAGCACCTGGCAAATGCAAGCCAGAGTTAGTAATTCCATTACTTTAAAAATTACCCGTTCACTTTCTCAGTGCCATTATAAAATTGGGTTTTAAAAAACTTGCATTTTTCTTAAAATTGAGCATAGTTCAAAACACTGTAGTTGTCAGCCCAAAGCTTTTTTTTAAACAGAGGGAAGTTGTGTCATGAGATTTGATTTTGATACGCCTGTTGACCGGCGGAAAAGCGGCAGTACAAAATGGGATAAATACAGGGGCCTTGACGTTATACCTCTCTGGCTTGCCGACATGGATTTCCAGTCGCCCCCCGCAGTTATAAAAGCCCTCCATAAGCGTGTTGAACACGGTATCTATGGTTATACCCAGCCAAATGAAGAACTCATGGATGTAATCTGTAATCATATTTTTGAGAACTACGCCTGGTCTATTGAACCTGAATGGATAGTCTGGCTGCCGGGACTTGTTACGGGCCTGAACGTTACCTGCCGCACCGCAGGAAATGACGGAGATGACATATTGACGGCAGTGCCTGTTTATCCGCCCTTTCTAACAGCCCCAGGATACTCGCGCCGTAATCTTAAAACTGTGAATCTCATGGAAAAGGGAGGCATCTGGACGTTTGACTTTGATGCTCTTGAGGCAAGTATTACAAACCGGACTCGTCTTTTCATACTATGCAATCCCCATAATCCTGTGGGTCGTATCTTCACACGGGAAGAACTTATTGCTCTATCTTCCATATGTGAAAAGCACAATATAATTATTTGTTCGGACGAAATACATTGCGGCCTCCTTCTGGATACCGGCAAACCCCATATACCCATGGCCTCGCTGGATTCCGAGATTGCAAAACGCACTATCACCCTGATGGCACCGAGCAAAACCTACAATCTTCCAGGATTAGGTTGCTCATTTGCCATTATTCCAGATCCACAGCTCCGAAAAAACTTTATTACCTCAAAGTCAGGCATCGTACCTCATGTCAATGCTTTTGGCTATACAGCCTCACTTGCTGCCTATTCTGAATGCATTGAATGGCATACTGCCCTGCTGGAATACCTCCGCTCCAACAGGAACATGGTTGAAACTGCTATAAAAGACATCGATGGCCTTTATATGGGACATGTGGAAGCCACTTATCTTGCATGGATCAATACAAATCAGACTGGCCTTGATGATCCTGTTGGCTTTTTCGAAAATGAGGGATTGGGCTTCAGTGATGGAAAAGACTTTGGCGGCCCCGGATTTATCCGCTTTAATTTCGGTTGCCCAAAAAGCACTCTAAAAAAAGCACTCGATCGCCTTAAAATGGCAATAGAGAAAATACCATGATAAATCTTTCAAAAATCCTTAAAAACAGCGATAAACTCTACCGCAATATCCTTAAAAGTCCAATCGGCATGCTGACACTATTGGGAACAGAATATGTACTCAAGGGAATTTTATTTGAAAAAACAAGCAGACGTCACGCCAGAATCCTGACATCCATTGAAAAAACAGCAGATAATGAAATACTCTGCCGGACAGAAAACCAAATAATCGAATACTTTTCAGGCACAAGACAGGCTTTTGATATACCCTTCGATGTGGAGGGAACACCCTTTCAAAAATCCGTATGGGAACTACTTCTTGAAATACCTTACGGGCAAACAACTACCTATGGCGAAATAGCGAGACGTTTAGGTGACAGAAAAAAGGCTCGGCCTGTTGGAAATGCTGTCGGATTTAATCCTGTGCCAATAATTATCCCGTGCCACAGGGTAATCGGTAATGACGGCTCATTAACAGGCTTTGGCGGGGGGCTGGAGATCAAATCATTTCTTCTTAATCTTGAAGCTCCAGCATAAAACTTTAAAATTCCTTTCCTGCGCATTTTTTCATAGTATCTCCTCTTTCACAGTTTCCCGTGCCGTCTCTCTTTCAAGAGCATTCTGGTAAATCACATAGTACTTATTGATATTGCTCACGTACTCTACTGTCTCATTGCCTACAATCCGTAACACGGCCATTTCCAGGTTCCGGAACCACCGATTGGGGTTGAGACTCATGTCAACAGCCTTCTTCCTTGCATGCAAGATCCTGGCCGGACCTGCATTATAGGCTGCCAGAGAAAAACGAACCCTGTCTCTGGGCCGAATATTCTTATCACTGAAATAGCGATCACGAAGAAAAGCAAGATATTTGACCGCAGCATGAATATTGTTTTCAAGGTTATAAATATCTTCTATACCCACATTCTGATCTGAAGCCGTTGTAGGCAGAATCTGCATGACACCAACCGCGCCCCTCTTGCTTTTCTTTTTCTGGTTAAGCCCGGACTCCTGGTAGGCCATCGCAAGAATCAGTCGCCAGTCAAAGCCGTATTGTTTGCCATATTTTTCAAAATAACGTCTATACTGATCGATCCTTCTACCTCCAATGCCTTTTAAGGGATTCTTTACCCAACTGGTGTTTTCATAGTATCGTTTAAAAAAGATATTTCCAAGAAGAGTACCCCTGCGATAGTTTTTCAGGAAAAGGTCCAGACTCTCTTTCAGTTCGTGGGCATTTTTTCGAACCGCCCAGGCAATCTGGCTCCCCCTGCGCAGTACTACTTTTTCGTGGACCCGGATATCGCTGAATACTTCTGACCAGATCCTGGCTATGTTGCTGTCACTTACTGTCCGCTTTATTGCCCCGGTGTTGACCAGCTCCAGAATGTCTTCTGTTTCGAGATTCTCGTCTGCTTCGACTATTTTAACCGGACGCAGGTGCACATTTTCAAGCTGTCGGTTGATAATCATCAGGCTCTCGTAATAAGTGCTGCTCCTGCGCACAAAAACCTCTTTCCCGGACAGAGCTTTCAAATTGCCGGGAGGCTTCACATCCTTGTGGGTTACCAGGAGTTCCTCGATATCAGTCAGATATGGACTGGTAAAGTTAACAATCTTCTTGCGGTTTTCTGTAATTGTCAGACTGGCGGCTGCAATGTCCCCAAATCCTTCTTTTAGGCAGGGAATTAGGCGGTCCCTTGAAACAGGAATAAATTCAAGGGTAATCTTTAGCTCTCCTGATTTAATATCCCGGTTGAGAAACTTCTCATACTCTTTTAGAAGCATATACTCAAATCCACGAGCTTTTGCGCCAACCAAGAAAAAGTTTGTACGGTTCATGGTGGTGAGCACCCGGATGTACTTCCGTTTTATCAGGCCAGGAAGATCCTCCGTATAAGCTTCTGAAAGATGGGCGTCAAGTGGATGATGTGCTATATTTTCTGCAAGCAAAGGACACGACAAAGCCAGGCAGGCAAACATCCCGATAAATAGGCTTTTTTTCAAGTTTTTCACTCTATGCAGACCTTCTGAATCGGTTCAATAATACTGCTGACTCATCCCAAAATTAAACCTTGACCAACTCCGCAGATCCAGGTCATAATATTACGATCAAAAAAACACTCAAAGCTTTGATTAACTTGCCAATAACAATCCCTTTTATATCCAAACCATTAAGAATAGGTTTTATGAATGAGGTATTGCATATTATCTCTCTTCATGGCTGTCGAAAAACGAGGGTATAGCAAAATAGCGGGCAAGTGAAATATCTGCCCCGATTATACCGAAATTAAGTGACGGCCCTCGTTCAGAAAAGCTGGCATTGTTTTTGCCGGCCAAGACTGATTCCAGCCATTTACACAGGGCGATGCTTTTTCCCACTGCCTGTTCAAGCAATTCATCCACTCTGGCTAAGCAGATCTCTCCAGACACGGGATTTTGATACTCAAGACTCCCGGATAAACGTGCCATTAGATATTCAGGGGGGTGCCTGTAAAACAGGGCAGTTAATTCTTTCAATGTATCTGGCAGAATAGGATCAAAAACATCTGCAATAAGAGAGGCTATTGAATTGGGGAACAGACCCTGTGCAGTCATAAACTTTTTGACGGCCATTTTTAGCATGATGCCAAGTTCAGAACGCTCTTTATCCTCTTCGGACCATCCCAACAAATGCCGACATTCCAGACTCTTCCAAAATTTTCTGGCCTTGAAATTCTGCGGTTTTTGCCCCAGTGCTCTGCACACATGAAAATCCAGCATCACTTCGAAACGGCGATGGTCTCGCACTGCCCGCGTCCGTTTTACTGGATCAGTATCATGATAATTGCCGGTCATGAAAAATATGCACGGATGAAAGACAATGTCAGTCTGGAGATGGCTGACCACACCCGTTAAAAAAGCCTTATGAGCCGGGTGAACATGGTCCGATGACCATGCGAGAAGAGTACGCAGTAAAACATAGGTATCCTCACCGTGCATGCCGTGGTATTCATTTGCCACCATAGCTGCCATTTCAGCAAGCTTCGATGTACCGGTCAAATAATAAGGCATATCAGGAAAAACCGCACCCATCTTCAGAGCATTAGGACAACCGAGAGCCGAATCTCCCAGACAGGTTCCGCACAACCTTTCAGCTGTCCTTTCCGCTACAAACCAATGCGTTATTTCCTTCGGCATGTTGTTTCCTGATTAATTGAGGAATAGGCGATTTCAGTTAGAAAACAATCAGGAAAAATGACTCGTTTCAGTTATATTTTTTTTATGTTGATAGGCCTTTACAAAAGAGACAATGGCCCGGAGTTGTTCATTTTTAGGCCCCATGAATTCAATTCCTGTGAAATAATATTCTGAAGATTCATCTCTGTGAGTATGCCTGACACGACCTTTGACCTTTACTTGTTTGCCATCAAGATCAATAGTAACAAGGACAACAAACACTCCCAGAATAGGATCTTTTGTCTTTAACAATGTCCCGGACTGGCTCAGATTTAATGTATACCCTTTTCCTGTTGCTATTCTTTTGCCATTGTCATCAAACTGGGCATATCGCACGCTGTTGATTGCTTCGATTCTGGGGTGCCGTCTAAGATCTTTGTAATCGATGTTTTCGTAATTTACGTTCATATTTTTGAAAACTCCATGGCTAACATCTTTCTTTATTAAAAATGTTACCTGCGCTGTTAAATGCTTGTCAAGAAGAAATTCGCTAAAATAAATTACCAAAGGATTCTTCAGTCTTGCTATGCAAAAGTCTTCTCCAATTTTAGTTCAAAGTTTGAACTCAAAGACGGCCATTTACAGTTGTGCGGCGAATAGGCATTCCTAAGCGTTGACTGGAGCGGAATTGATAAACCAAAAAGGGGAGGAAAAATCAGAAATGTCTCCGCTCATTATATGATGGTTCTAAAAAAGCATGCGCATAACTCCTGGAAGATTGCCAGTGTCATATGGAATGAAGTCGTGAAACCACCTGAAGTAAAGGCGGTAAAACCGGAACAGGTTGGCATAATACGTGGAATTCCTATAAGATAAACACCCTGTCATATTTCAGGATAATTATGTGTTGGATGTTAACATAATCAGCTTATACGCTATATGTCTGCCAAAAAAGCATATTAATATCATCAAACAGCGGATAGTTGGGGTTGGCTCATGTCTAATAATCGTCAAATAGAGCCAAAAACATCTCTTCTAATATATGAAAGTTTTTTATGATGGTCGGGGCGAGAGGATTTGAATGCGCCTGAGGCGCACAAGCCTCCTTTTACAGGGGGCTTGCTTTATCCGCCTGGGCGGGCTCCGACTTCAGCTCAATATAATTCAACCATTCTCTTCCCTTACCACTCTTCAGCTCCACTTCTCTTGCTCTAGCGGATTTATGATCAGGAAATTCTTCTCTGTAAATGAGAGTAAAGTCACCTATGATCTGGCTCCCTTTTGACTTTCCCAGTCTATGTTCTCTAAGCCTCCTGGCAAGGTCGTTGGTTATTCCTACATATCTCTTTCCGCTTTCACCTTTTAGAATGTATACTGTAACCATTATATGAAAGTTTTTTATGATGGTCGGGGCGAGAGGATTTGAACCTCCGACACCCTGCTCCCAAAGCAGGTGCGCTTCCAGACTGCGCCACGCCCCGAATAAGATTGGATGAAGTATTGAAGTTAGCCTATTTTCAGATATAAAACAAGTCAATTTTGTCTTTACTAATCTCTTGACCTGAAATATGGTTGCCTTTATAATTTTTTCCCGAACAAAAAGCAATAATATTGAAATTAATCTTTATAAAAAAATTTCAGGAGCTAACAAAATGGATATCTTCAGGAAAATAGGTATAGGAATAGTTATGATTGTGCCCGGTTTTGTATTTGGAGCAATGGTTTGGGGATTTTTTGAATCCTGGCTGGCAGTTCTTGGCCTTGAGATAGTTATGATAATAATCTATGCAATGATCATTTCAGGAAAATTCGTATCAGCTGAAGGCAGGTAGACGATTGCCCGGCGGTAACAGGCCGGCCTTATTCTGATGATATAAGAGGATCTATACCTGCATAATCCCAAGCTTATATTTAAGGGAATTCAGTGTATTCTGCATAAGCATTGTAATGGTCATGGGGCCCACGCCTCCTGGCACAGGCGTTATTGCCCCTGCTATTTTACTGACTGCCTCAAAATCCACATCCCCTCGCAGTACAGCTACTTTTTTCCCTGTCTTCTCGCTGATCTTTTCTCCGACGCGGTTAACCCCTGCATCAATCACGCAGGCACCAGGCTTAATCCATTCGGGCCTCACAAGCCCGGGGACACCCGCTGCAACAATAAGGATATCCGCCCGTCTGCAATGTGCAGCAAGATCCTTTGTGTGCGTATGAGCAACAGTCACCGTTGCATTTGCTTGCGGATCCTTCTGCAGAAGCATATTCGCAATTGGTTTGCCGACAATATTTGAGCGGCCGACAACAACAACCTCTGCACCATCCGTATTGACCCCGGCACGAATAATCATCTCATGAATCCCGGCAGGAGTACATGGCGGAAATTTAACCTCTGATCCACCAAGCATCAGACGTCCTATATTTATAGGATGAAATCCATCAACATCCTTATCCGGATCAATTGCATAAAGCACCTTTTTTTCGTCTATATGTTCAGGGAGTGGTAACTGCACAAGTATTCCATTAATCATATCGTCTTTATTGTATCTGGTAATCAAGGCAAAAAGTTCTTCTTCTGAAATATCCTCCGGCAGGTTTTCCTGTATTTCTTTGAATCCGAGACGATTTGCGGTTTCAACCTTCAAAGTAACATAGGATACAGAGGCAGGATTATCGCCAACCAGGATAGTCGCCAGGCCTGGAATAACGCCGTATTTATTACTAATTTTTTGAACCTCCTTCCGAATATCGCCAAGAATTTCTTCTCTGATCTCTATACCTTTTATTAATTTTGCAGTCATCTTTGATCCCCTTCCTAAAAATTTTTCGTCCTAACGCATGTCATTATCAGGCAGGACACCTTGAGAATTCCTTTGACAGTAAAACATCATGCATATATATACCCGGTTAAACAAAAATATCAATCATTACTTAGACACAATATAGAATGGTTACTGGACCTGGAGGCACTTGATTCCTTTTAGAAATCATAACATTCGCCACCGGATAACTATATTATTTTTTTATACGTTTTCATTGTAACTCAGCCTGCCGCTTTTAAGATGGATTACAGTCCCGGTTAACCTGAGTTTTAGCGAGATGCTGTTATCGCAGTTAAGAAAAGAGGCACTAATTATGAAATGTGCAATATGCGGAATTTCTATTGACTTGGTTAAAGATTCAATTGATCATAAGTGGGTGTCAGTTTTTTACGAGGGTAATGAAGAACATGGCCCGATATGCTCATCCTGTTTTGATCAGTTTATTCGTAAAGGAAAAGATGGGGAATTTGAGCTAAAGGATGAATATCGCGGTCGAATAGTATATAATGAGCAGGCTGATGACAGTCCCCACTATATAACAATTGATCTGGGACCAATCCTGAATTAATGTTCACAGCATTTAAAAAGGCATATTATCTTAAAAAGGAAATCATATGATTCTGAAAATTCTGGAAGTCGGGCCTCTTATGGTTAACTGCTATATTGTTGCCGATGAAGAATCGAAGGAGGCCGCTGTTTTTGATCCGGCAGGAAATGTTGATATGATTCTGAAGGCCCTTGAAGAAGACAACTTGAAGGTAAAATACATCGTTAATACCCATGCACACTGGGACCATGTTGGAGGGAACCAGCAGCTTCAGGATGCAACAGGCGCGCCTATTATGGCCCATCAGGATGAAGCTGCTTCTCTCCCCGGCGTTAACGAAAGGGCTGCGGTTTACGGAAGCAGTGCACCTGGCTCTGAGGCATCTCAGTTCCTCAAAGAAGGGGATTCTTTTAGCGTTGGTTCCATTATCTTTGAGGTATTGGACCTGCGAGGGCATTCCGTCGCAAGCATTGGATTTGTCTTCGAGGGAGAACTTGAACTTAATAACGGCAGACAAAGATTAAAGCTGGTTATCTGTGGCGATGCATTATTTGCAGGCAGCATAGGCCGTACCGACTTTCCAGGGGGAAATTTGCCTCTGCTACTCGACAATATTCGAAAAAAGATATTTACTCTTCCGGATTCCACAATTGTGCTTCCCGGTCACGGGCCGGCATCGACAGTGGGCAGGGAAAAGCAATTTAATCCATTTTTCTGAAAGCATCAAGGTTCCGCCCTTTGCTACGGACTTACTCGTGATAAAAAAGAGATACCATAGAGTGCTTACAATCGCCGGCTCTGACAGCGGAGGCGGCGCAGGAATCCAGGCCGATCTGAAGACCTTTTCAGCACTTGGATGCTATGGCATGTCGGTCATAACTGCACTAACTGCACAGAATACAATTGGCGTTAATGCCATTCATGCCATACCATCGGACTTTATTGGAAAGCAGATGGAAGCCATATTCACCGATATAGGTGCTGATGCTGTAAAAATTGGCATGCTTTACTCTTCGGAACTAGTTGAGGCGGTTGCCGGGCAGTTGAAAAAGTATAATCCGGAAAACATTGTCCTTGACCCTGTGATGGTTTCTCAGAGTAAAGATAAACTAACTCAAGATAAAGGAATTACAGAAGCAATAAAGGAACACCTGCTTCCTTTGACTACAGTATTTACTCCGAACCTTCCCGAAGCTTCGATACTGATGAATCGCAACATTGACAAACCTGAAGATATGTACCAGGCTGCACGAGAGCTATCTCTGTATGGGCCTGAAAGTGTCCTGATTAAAGGCGGCCATCTGGATGCTGACGAAAGCAATGATCTGCTGTTTATTAGAAGGGAAAACCGTTACATAACGATCAAAGCCGAACGCATCAATACAAGGAACGATCACGGAACCGGCTGTACTGTCTCTTCTGCAATTGCCTCTTTTCTGGCCAGGGGAGATTCAATTGAAAGGGCAGTTAAAAATGCAAAGAAATATATTTCAGAGGCAATCCGCGCAGGCTCGGATTACCAGATTGGATATGGTCATGGTCCGGTCCATCATTTTTATAAATTCTGGTAGAAAAACAGGGCATTATTAGTCTTTAATATCAGGAACCACATAACCTAATTCAGGGGAAAGCCTGATTTTGCTTTTGGCAAAGGTACCGCTGCCCCGTGCAATTTCTCTTTCTTTTGAGTCAAATAATTGAGACTCCCCGATAAGCATATTTCTCGAGTTATAAACGACCCTGCCAACGGCTCTCATATGGCCTGATGATATTGGGCGAAAAAGGTATACATTAAAGTCTACAGTCAATACCAGAAAATCCTTGACCATTGAGTTGCATGCAAAAAAAGCGGCATCATCAAGCGCCTTGAAATATACTGCCCCATGGGTTGCTCCTGCAGCATGAAAAAACTTTTTCTGAACAGGTATAATCAGCTCTGCTGTTCCCTCTGATACGGTAAGTTCCGGGGAGTAATATTCATTGCAGGAAGCGAATGCATACATCTGCTCCAATTTTTTGTAATGTTCTTTGTCGGTCATAGATAAACTCCAAAATAAGAGACGGCGGATGGATTTATTTCAACAAATTCTCAACACAACATGCTCTTTAGCAAATTCAGCGCCCCAAGGTTTTTTCCATCTATACACAACGCAGGCAGATAATCCAATACTTTTAAGAAGGGAGCCTTTGGAAGAGCTCTGCTGGTCAAAATTTCGGATCCAACCTGCCGGCAAATGTAAGAAGGCGGTTTTTTGCGATTCTTGAAATAAGCCCCACACCTGCCTCTGTCTTTCTTAAATAATTTGTACGTTTACAGTGTAAAGCGAATTTTCTTTTATTTTACAGGTTCTTGTTAGAAATCAACCAGCTGTCTTACATCTGCCTGAAAATATGAATAAAACGCTGGCTCACAGTAAGGGTTTCAGGTCGATCCCTTAGTCTTAATACGCCTCCCCCTGTCATAGACCGGCTGACCCTTGAGATGTGATCAGCATTTACAATGGTACCGCGATGAATCTGCCAGAAATGTTCAGGATCCAATTCATCTGCCAGTTCCTTGATAGGCTTTCTTATAAGAGACTCACCCTCTTTCGTCACAACAATTGTGTACTTATCACCAGCCTTAAAGTAACATACATCCTGTGTCGCAATAAGCCGGATTCCATCACCCTGCTGTACTCTGATCCATTGCAGATAATCTTGTGCCGCATTTTTAGGCAAGCCTGCGACAAGTCGATCTACTATTTCGGAGAGATCAGGGGGAGAGCCTGACGAAGATGCTATCTGCTTTTTAAGTCGTTTTGCCGTCTTTTCAAGCCGTTCGAGTGTTATCGGTTTTAAAATGTAATCAACGGCCTCATTCTCAAATGCCTCAATCGCATACTGGTCATAAGCAGTAATAAAAACAACCCAGCAGGATTCGGCAACCTTTTTAGCCACGTCTATACCTGACATTCCCGGCATTCTTATATCAAGAAATGCTATATCAGGTTTTTGTTTTTTTATTAATTCGAGGGCTTCAAGCCCGTTTCTTGCCTCGCCGCATAAAATAAGATCCGGCCATACCTCATTCAACCTGGATTTCAGGTATGTCCTCAGCTGCTCTTCATCATCGGCGATAATCGCCCTGAACTGGCTCATCTTTCACCTCAATAATTGCCTTAAGACCTGAGGGTTTATTGTCTTCCAGGATTAAACGTCCCCTGTCACCATACAATGAACTCAAACGTTCTCTTATATTCAAAAGCCCTATGCCGGCTTCACTACCCTCGCGGAAACCCGGGCCTGTGTCTGCAACTTCCAGGCGGAATACATCATTCTCCTTTATTGCCTTTATAAGTATATCCCCCCCCTCAATTCCAGGTTCAAGACCGTGTTTAACGGCGTTTTCCACCAGGGGCTGTATCAGCATCGGAGGGAACGGAAATCCCTTAATATCATCCGTGATATCAAACCTGAAATTCAATCTGTCACCCATGCGCACCTTGAAGATGTTGATAAAAGCACGTATCATATCAAGTTCCTGCCCAATGGTAGTTATGTCTTCTCTTGTTTTTGAAAGGGACATCCTTAGATACTGTATAAAATCAACCATCATGGATCTTGCCTTGCCTGTATCGGTATCTATCAGGCTTAGTATATTTGATAAGGTATTGAATAGAAAGTGCGGCTCGATCTGGGCCTGAAGAAGCCTCAGGTTGGTCTCGGCCTTTTCCTTTTCTGCTGTTAAGGTTTTCAGTCTTTCTTCACGAATCAGGGTCTTTGCCGCGGATATCTTTTCGCGTGACATAAAAAAATAGCAGATTACAGATCCAAACAATATAGCAAGAAAAATTGACTGAAAAAACCTCCCGGAATTATCGTGAAAAAACCAGCTATATTGTCCGGTGACGAAAGAACCAAGAATGATTCCTATTACTGAGCCCAGAATAAACGCTCCCATTAAAAAGGCAAGCTGGATAAGGGGGGAGGCATCGGGTTTTAACAGAAACATTGCGGTCAGAACGGACGAACACATGGAAATGCCGATGCATTCAGAGATTATAAGATTGGAGATAAAATCCCCTCCATATCCTACGGCCGATAAAAATATAGCAATAATGGAACTGAATAAGACGGTATAGGAAAGGCTTATGATTGCGTATCTTCTATTTACTCGTGTCTTTTTTATATGCATAAAATTATCTTATCAGTTTTATATTCAGACCTCAAAACCTAATATAGAAATGCATTAAGCTGGATACCTTTCAGATGTTATAGAGCCGTCAAAATCAAAAAACATATTCCAGTCCAAGCATCCATTGACATTTTAGAGTAGTCCCGAACTCGGTATCTCCGGATCCGGAATTTACCGTCCCAATTGAAAAAAGTTGTATGTGATCTCCCAGATAGTATTCCACGATGGATACAAACTGGTCAGATCCGTCATCAATATTGCGGGTCCATCGAAATGTCAGATTAAGCACATCCTTTATATCATTATGTAGATATTGAAGCATGATGTAGTTGCGCCTCAAGAACCTCAAATTGGGATCAGCCGTTTGGCCAAGTATCATTTTTGAAAGAGAACTCATCGTCCCTATAGTGAAATATGCATCCGAAGCCCTTTTTCTAAGACTGTAGTATCTGTTTGCCTTCTCGTTGTTGTATCCGAGTCCATTATATATATATTCTACCGTCAGGGTAGGGCCTATTTCAAGAGTATAAGAGGCGCCAGCCAGGATAATGCCATTCAGCGATGAATCTTCATCCTTTATTGGATCCAGAGACGCGCCGAATGGGTTGGCTGAATCTGTCGGATAAAGTGCATTTGTACCCTTTGATAGCATCCCTTCCGCATAAAGCAGAAGGGCGTCTGAGGCAGTCCACCCGCCGAATGCACCGAAGCTTGTTCTGTCCTTTTCCCTGTGGGAAAGGATTAAACTCATATATGCTACATAGCCTGCATAATCAACCTTCAGCGCATATGTCTTTTCAAACTTAAAGAGACCAAAGTCCTGCCTGCCTTTATCAAAATTGGCTATGAGCGAAAATGTCCATAGCTCATCCGTAATCCATACGAGACGGCCGAAATCCATTCCAGGCACCTCCCGTTTTGGGTTGCTCCTGCCATTATCCCGAAAAAAGGGGTTTGAGGGAGAAAAAAGATAGGATGGTCCCCATTGAAGATTTTCCCTGCCATATGAGATAAAAAGCCCCTCTGCCATTCTTGTCCTTGCCAGCCATTCGTTAATGTACAGGTCGCTTTTCCACTCTGAATCACCTTCTCTTTGACCATCCTCCCATTGCCTTCTTTCAATATTCAGACGGGGTTTGATGCTGAAATCAAGATGCATTAATCTTAAACGGGCATCAAATCTTACTTGCGATTCGGTCAGGTACTGAGGTATCTCAAAAAAATCATTTCGTGGATTCTGAGAAGATTCAGCCACATCCTGGTATGTGCCGGAAACGATAAATCTAAGATCATGGTCAAAACCATCTTTTAATTCCTCATAGAGTGCAGAAGACCATATCTTTCCGCTTTCTTTACTCTCTCTTCCAAACTCTTCGCCAATGGAAGGAGATGATGCTAACGCCAAGAATATTATTATGATATACGCAATATTGATTATTTTCATAGAACACAATCCATCATTTAAGTCTGGCATAAATCCTGGCTAAATAATTTGCGCCATCCGGACCCGCATCAATACAGTGCCGGAATGATGCCTTTTCGAATTCGTCAGTCTTCTCTATCTCAAAAGCAAATTAATATTGAACACTGAATCCGGAATATTTTTCAATTCAACATTGCTATATTCCATGGTGGTAATATCTTCTTCTACTACAGCATTCCTGATGACCATTTTTGAAACAAATGGTTGAGGCTTACCATTAATAATAACGCTGTTTCCATATTCAAAGGTTGCCCATTTGAACATCTTGCCTGACACCGTATAAAACTCGGCTTTCAGCCCAAGAAAACGGTCTTTTGATACCCAGTATTTTATTTGATCGTATGTGGCGTTTTTATCTATTGCGGCAAGGTCAAACAGATAGCATGGTTCGCCATTAATATTGTCAGAGGATACGCTTGCGGCCTCGTAGTCCCCTGCATAGTTTGTTGAAGCTATATCACCATTTGAGGCACCTCCCATCAGCTTTTGCCTCGGGGATATTGGAACAGGTTTTCTCAGACCCGGCTTTACAAACCACATATTACGGTCAAGCATCAATATCTTGTTCCCCTTTACCTTTGCAGGGGATAAAAATTCTGCCAGGGAATTGACATCTCTCGCCTTTATCCTCAGAGTCCTGAATTGTTTGCGGCCACGTTCGACAGATTCCAGGTTGATTTCCCACTCAACACCTTCCACATTACCTCTCGCACTATCCGCTTTTACCAATATCTCTCCGGGTGTCATCTCAGCAATTGCCGGGCCGCAGTAATATGCAATGCCAAACAGCAATGTCATTATTATAACTGAAAAAATTTTATTCATATGTACCCTCCCTGACTTTATTTCCTTCGAACTTTAACCTTGCACTTTATACCAATTTCTTTGCCTGTCACTCAACAACTGCCAGTTACCAGTCCACCTTTGAGCTTTCAGCTTTGAGCTACTAATCTCACCTATTATACATGCCCCAGGGCATCCACAACATTCTGCCTGGCTGCGCGCCTGGCCGGCAGGATAGCGGCAATCAGCGATAAAAAGATAAGAAAGATCATTAAGATCATCATAGACTGAGGAACCAGATTTACAATCAGAGGAACCGGAGTCGAGACACCTGGAGGGATATAACTTGGTTGAGCAATCCTTATGGCTGCCCATACGCCTATGTTTATCAGAATTCCGACAATCGTTCCAAGCAAACCCAGCATTGCTCCTTCAACAGCAAAGAGAAGGCTTACGCCCCTTCGCTTCAGGCCAAGAGCCCTCAGCGTTCCGATCTCTCTTGTCCTCTCAAGTACAGCCATGCCCATCGTATTGACAACACTCATAACCACGATGATAAACACAATGCAGAATATGAACATGAATATCATGTCAAACATGCCTTTTACCTTTGAATAGAATAAGGAAAGTTTATACCAGGGCTTTATTTCACAATTCAGCCCCGCATTGGACAAGTTTGCTGTCAATCGTTCTAAAACCAGATCCGTTTTTTTCCAATCTTTTAACAGTACTATGATCCGGTCGGCCTTTTCAGTCTCATACAGAGACTGAGCGAACTTGAAAGGAACCCTCATATATTTGTCGTTTGTGGCATCCGAGCCGGAGTCATAAACTCCTGCAATCTCAATATCAAGTGCATTCATCTGGCCATCAAGAGTGGTCGCCATGACTACCCCATTGTCACCCGGTTTCATTTTCAGATGCCTTGCCAGATCCTCTGCCATTTCCACTCCGTATTCTTTTTTTCCGTTCAGTCCTTCACCTTTTACCGGTCGGAAGGCTGCCCAGGCACCTTTTATTGTCCTGTCATCTCCCGGAATAACGCCGTTTGCGAGAAATATTGTAGAAGTCTGACCATTTGAGACAAGACCGGAGATCCATAATTGGGGAGTTGCCAGGATAACATCATCTTCCTTTTCCACGATATCTGTTATCTGCTTTTGTTCAGCCTGAGTAAACATATACTTATCAGGATCAGTCTTTCCGTTTTCAATCCATCCCTGTTTATATATTGTAAGGTGGCCAAGGCCCTCACCTCTCACTGCCGATTCTCTGAGTCCGTGATATGTGTTATGAGTGTATCCCCTGAACAGGCTCACCGAGGCAAAGCCCATAGCTATAGCCAGTAGTGTCACGAAAGATCTGCGTCTGTTTTTCAAGATATTCCGCAGTGCTATCTTCATCCACTTGGTCATCTGTCTGCACCTCCGTCTATTATCTTTCCGTCCTCAAGCCTGATAAGGCGCTTCACCTGGTCCAGAAGCCTCTGATCATGAGTGGAAAATATAAATGTAGTCTTCTCCTTTTCATTCAGATAACGCATCAATTCAATTATCTTGTGTGATGTATCCGAATCCAGATTGGCGGTAGGTTCGTCCGCAATAATCAGGGATGGTTCAGTCACCAGCGCCCTTGCAATTGCAACACGCTGTCTCTGTCCGCCGGATAATTTATCCGGCCTGTGTTGAGCGAATTCAGACAAGCCGACCTCATCAAGACGACGACGCGCATTTTCTTTAGCCTCTGATGCTGATGTCCCTGTTATTTCAAGGGGAAGCATCACATTTTCTATTGCCGAAAGAACAGGAATCAGATTAAACCCCTGAAAAATAAACCCGATAAACCTGTTCCTCAGCTCGGTCCTTTTGTTGTCTGATAAGGAAAGCAGGTCCTGACCCTCAATAAAAATCTCTCCTGAAGAAGGTTCATCAATAGCGCCGATAAGATTCAACAGGGTCGTCTTGCCTGAACCGGAAGGCCCCCAGACGGCCATAAATTCCCCTTTGTCCACGGTCAGATCAACGCCTCTTAGGGCATGAACTACTGTTTCTCCCAGAAAATAATCCTTTTTAACATTAATAACTTTTGCCAGAGACATAGGATTCTCCTTTCTGTAAACTATATTGTAATGCTTTCAGCCAGCCGACGATAATGATCCGCCTTGGATTTGTCTCCTGCCTTGCCATACAATTCGGCAAGATTTGAATAGACCTTTTTCTTGATTGATTTAAGTGAATCGGGGTTTCTTTCTACCAGGGCCTTCAGATATTCGAAATCCTCAAACGCTATATCTCCCCTGCCAAGAAAAGAAGGCAGAGATTTTGAATTGACAGCCCTTGTTATTCTTACTGTAATATTATTCGGAGCCGATCTGACCGCCTTATCCATCAGCGAGGTTCCTTTGTTGACATAATACATCTTTTTAATAGGATTCCAGGCCGTTTTGGCCATCATAGTCAAAGCGCTTCCTTCGTAACACATGACCTCATAATCCCCTTTGTCTGCTTCGCTGGCCCTTGACAGGAATTTAACCGCTTTAGATGCATATGCTTTTGCATCATTTCTGGCCATCGTATGAAAGGCGATGCCAAGGCCTTTTAATGTTTCATAATCGGAAGTGTCTTGATCAAGTTCCTTCTGCAACTCATCAATTTTTTCAATCAAGTTCTTGTGATCCATTTCAGTCAATTCATGCCAGTCATTGGCTGATACGGAAAAAGAAATGAAAAGCAGAGAGGATAGCATAACTCCGATTTTTAAAACGTGACTCATTAATATTTGTGATCTCATAGCTGTCTTCTTAAGTTTTATCCGAATCATATATCACGATAAAATATCAGGCAAAGGAGATGCGACGAAACAGAGAATTTGGGGATTAGAATCCAGATATTCTGGATAAAAGAAAGAGAAAGGCGTCCAAGAATTACTTTATAGACTAACTTCAAACGATTACGGGGCTCATCTATTTTTGTGTGCAACCTGCTCCATACTGATCTGACCTCAGGAAACCGAAAATATGATTTATGGAAATAATATAGAATATCGGATGGGATGCCTTTTAGTATGAAAGCCTTTCCTGTAAATCAGCTAGATGCTGGAGTTTGCGCCCGTTGCATTCCTCTGTCGACCAAAATTCCAGAAATGAATCTACAATAAGAATACAAACATATGATCATATCAATTTCCATAAAGACATTTTTATGTTGATTAATAAAAGATTTGATTAATTATTCTGACCTGCTATTATTACGTCCTGCTTAATAATACTTTAAAAAGTATAGACTATATCAGCTTGTGTGGTGAATCAGGATATTTGTTTAATCTTGGGTTATTATAAACACCGTACCAAACCGGGACTATTATATTATCAATGATATTTATTAAAAAATATATTCCTTTTGGGACAATTTTTATTATTCTTTCTGTTTTGGGTTGCAGCAGTGAAGCTCTGCCTGATGGTCAGGCAAAGGCAATAAAGGCAAATGACATATCAGTCTATTTTCAATCCGCCAGAGGCGGACGAGGGTTCGATTCCCCGCCCCTTGGGGCGTTCAATGCTTTTTACGATACCCCGCTGCTCTGCGGCGGGGTAGTTTATTTTTACCAGCCCGTCATGCTGAACGGGCATTACTCTTCAAAGGCCTGGACCTGATAGGTTGAGACTTCAAGATCCCCTTTCTTCCACGCATCACCTCTAAGGCCAGCCTTAAGACACAAATGAGTCAGAAATTCCTCTTTTTCGGGCAATTGCTCCCAGACCTGGGGCAGAAAGGTGGCCTGATAAAACCCTTTGCCGAGAATCACCCCATCAATTCCCGGCCGCAGTTTTGCCAGCAGGTCATTTGCGTCCTTATATGAAAGGGGTTCAGGATCGGTCAGGATACTGATCTCAATTTTTACACGGTCCCATTCCTTTTGTGACATGGCAGGGAAACGCGGATCTCGGAATGCTGCATTAATGGCATTAACCTTGATTCCTTCGATCAAAGATTCCTGTGGGATTATGTGACCTATGCAGCCCCTGAGGTTGCCATCTATGGTCAATGTGGCGAAAGTGCCACGCCTCTCTCTGAATACCGGTGCCAGATCATCCGGTTGTTCCTGCTCTTTTTGACCGAAAAGCTCTTCTTCAATTATCTTTCGTGCCACAGAGAGGAGAAACTTCCCCTGTTCTTCAGTCAAATCCTTTTTACCGGTCATGCCGACTCCTTTCATACTGGGCTGGTTTAGTTCCTTGAAATCTGATTCTGCTAATAGAAATCTTTGTCTAACAATCCTGTTCAAATATCATAATGATAGACTAAAACAGGGCACTGTCAAGACGAATCCTACCAGGATTATCCATTTATCAGTTTATCCTGAACTCTTATTTTACTGCTTAAGCTGTCCTGTAAAGTCCAGATGCATCTCTGTGTATACATTTTGATTGTTTTATATGCATTTTCGACTTGACGTATTGACATGGAATGTTGAAAAAGATTAAGGAGATTCATGGCTGGCAACTAAAGACAATAAAGGAGTCATTATGGAAACTCTGAAAGAAAAAAGGGATCGTGTGATGCTTATCTTTGAAATACTGGACCCACTATATACTCAGGATAAGACCGCTCTCAAGTATCGAACCCCTTTTGAACTCCTTATCTCAACAATTTTATCGGCCCAGTGTACTGATAAGCAGGTAAATAAAGTAACCGAGACCCTTTTTAAGAAATATAAAAGCCCAAAGGATTACTTATCTGCTCCTGTTGAAGCTTTAGAGGAAGATATCCGGCCTACCGGATTCTTCAAAAACAAGGCCAAATCCATAAAAGGTTGCTGTAAAGGGCTTCTGGAGCTTTATTCTGGAGAGGTTCCTTCCACCATGGAGGAATTGCTGAAACTGCCCGGCGTGGGGAGGAAGACAGCTAACTGTGTCCTTGGTGCAGCCTTTGATATCCCGGGAGTAGTTGTAGATACTCACGTAAAAAGGCTTTCACAGAGGCTTGGCCTGACAGCAAACAATAACCCGGACAAGATAGAAAAGGATGTTGAGACACTTCTTCCCAGGGAAAAATGGCGCCGTTTTTCCGATCTTATGATCTATCATGGGAGAGAAGTCTGTAAGGCCAAAAAGCCTGATCATGATAAGTGTGCAGTCATAGGGCTCTGCCCTTATAATTTTTCTTGATGATCTTTCAATAAATCTGCAGCTACAGAACAATGTCGTCGAATTCGGCCACAAGGAAGGTGTGATCAGAAGGCCTTTCAAGCATCCTGGGTTTTGTGTCGATCCATGAACTAATGGATTTTTCAGCTAAAGGCCTTGTGGCCATGATATAATCAATTCGCCAGCCCATTCTGCGTTTGAGGGCATTAGGGACCCTGTAATCCCAGAATGTGAAATAGCCACTGCCCGGCTGATGCTTTCTGAACACATCAACAAAACCCCATTCAAAAAATTCTTTTAAAACAGACTGCTCGTCAGGGTGAAATCCAACATGCCCCCTAAGTCTTTCAGGATCATAAACATCTATCGGTTCAAGAGCAACGTTGAAATCACCGGCAAGCAGAACAGAATCATCAGCATTATAATTGTCTGTAATATGCCTCAAAAGATCTCTCATCCAGCGAAGCTTGTATTTGAATTTATCGCTTCCGACCTCAAATCCCTGGGGGACATAAGCGTTTATAAGAGTTATATTCCCTGCACGTGCACTTATAAAGCGTCTCTGTTCCTCAGCATCATCATATAGATTCAGCCGCACATCATTTAAAGGATTCCTGCTTATGATCGCCACACCATTATAGGATTTTTGACCTGTAAATACAGCCTGGTAACCGGCAGCTGGAAACGAATCGGATGGAAAATCCCTGTCCTGGACCTTTGTCTCCTGCAAAAAGAGGATATCCGGACTTTCATTTCCCAGCCATTCCAGGATAACCGGGATTCTGGTACGCACCGAGTTGGTATTGAATGTCGCAAATTTAAAGGTCATACCTCCAGATTTCCTTTCAATGCATCTTCTACCTTCTCATACAGTTCTAGAGGAGAATATAATTTTTGACGGACTTATGAAACAAACCTGCTCGTAAAAATACTACAGGCAGGGTATTTTCTATCTTACCCTGCTGCCCGGAACAGTCTTTGCGTCAGGATTCAACAGATGTACGCCGGAATTGTCTTCAACAGCAAGCACCATCCCCTTTGACTCCACACCCATAAGTTTGACAGGTTCAAGGTTTGCGACTATCACGACCTGCCTTCCAGTAAGATCCTCGGCGGAATAACTGCCTGCAATCCCGGCGACAACCGTTCTTAATTCACCTATATCTACTTCCAGTTTGATGAGTTTTTTGGATTTCGGAATGGCTTCGGCTTTTATTACAGTCCCAACTCTCATATCCGCTTTTTGAAATTCATCTATAGAAAGAAAATCAGATTTTTCTTCAGTTTTTTGTTCCAATTGCAATTCCTCCTTATTGATCTCTATACGGGGAAATAAGGCTGGCGCTTTTGCCATGAGCCGGACAGGCCTTTCTTTTCCCCAGATCCGAATCTTTTCGATATTTAAATTCATGCCTTTTCTGGCAAGACCCAATTGATCCTGAATTTTCTCAGCTGACTCCGGCATAAATGGCCATACCAGTGCTGATATGATTTTGATGGATTCCATTATATGGAATATGACAGTGGAAAGTCTGTCAGGGTCTGATTTGGCAAGGACCCAGGGAGCCATAGTGTCAATGTATTTATTAACCCTGCCGATTACATCCCATACTGCTATAAGGGCCTTATGAAACTGCAGTCCCTTCATTAAGGTCTCATAGGCGTCAATCAGCTCAAGCGAACTGGTCCTGAGTTCTTCATCTTCATCACAGGAAATTCCAGGTTCAGGCAGTTCTCCTTTAAAATATTTATGAACCATCGTAATGCTTCGGCTGACAAGGTTTCCCAGATCGTTGGCCAGATCAGCATTTATCCTGCCCACAAGGGCCTCTTCGCTGAACTCGGAATCAAGCCCGAATGTCATTTCACGCAGTAAAAAGTACCTGAAGGCATCAAGTCCATATATATCTACAAGATCCAGGGGGCTTACTACATTGCCTAAGCTCTTGGACATCTTGCCAATGTTCATATTCCAGTACCCATGAACATTGAGATGCTGATAAGGTTCAATATCAGCTGCCTTGAGCATACAGGGCCAGTAGATGCCATGCGGTTTAAGTATATCCTTCGCAATCAGGTGCTGAGAACAGGGCCAGAACCGACTAAAATTTTCACCATCGGGATATCCAAGTCCGGAGACATAATTAATAAGGGCGTCAAACCAAACATAAGTTACAAAATTTTCATCAAAAGGAAGGGTAATGCCCCATTGGAGACGGGATTTCGGCCTGGAGATGCAAAGGTCTTCCAGAGGCTCTTTTAAAAATGAAAGTACCTCGTTTTTATATCTTTCCGGCCTTATAAAATCAGGATTCCTGCGAATATGATCTATAAGCCAGTCCTGATAATTACTCATCTTAAAAAAATAGTTTGCTTCCTTGATAATTACCGGCTCTGTCTGATGATCCGGGCATTTTCCATTTTCGAGCTCTCTTTCAGTATAAAAACGTTCACAACCAAAACAGTAAAGCCCTTCATACTCACTGAAATAGATATCGCCCTTTTCCTTCACCCTGTTCAGGATCAGTTTAACCGTTTCAATATGTCTTTTATCAGTAGTTCGAATGAAATCGGTGTTGGTGATATTCAACTTCGGCCAAAGGAGCCTGAAGAGCATGCTGATCCTGTCTACATACTCCTTTGGAGACTGACCGGCCTCTTTGGCAGAAGTAACAATCTTGTCTCCGTGTTCATCTGTCCCTGTGAGAAAAAAGGTCTCTGCTCCATTAAGCATATAAAAACGATTCAACACGTCAGCCACGATAGTAGTATAGGCATGGCCAATATGAGGTTCAGCATTAACATAGTATATGGGTGTTGTGATATAAAATTGTCTGGTCAATTTTCTGGTTGGTTACTCCTTTTTGATTTTTTTCTAAAAAAACCCTCATGTATAAAATCCTTAACGAACACATCAATTTCATTACCGGATTCAAGCAAAACCGTCACTGATTCATTCAGGATATTTTGACGTGTTACCTTGCCTTCTCCATCTTTTGTTTTTACTTTTTTACCTATCTTCGGAAGATTTTTTTTTATTGACTCATAATTCTCATACTCAAAATTGAGACAGCACATCAGGCGACCGCACATGCCTGAAATTTTGGCCGGATTAAGTGAAATATTCTGTTCTTTTGCCATTTTAATCGTTACCGGGGCAAAATCATTTAGAAAAGACGCACAGCATAAAGGGCGCCCACAAATTCCCAGACCTTCAACCATCTTTGCCTGGTGACGTACGCCGATTTGTCTCATTTCTATTCTTGTCCGAAATTTAGCCCCCAGATCCTTTACGAGCTCTCTGAAATCCACTCTTCCATCGGCCGTAAAGTAAACGACGATCTTACTCCCATCAAAACGCCTTTCAACAGATACAAGAGACATTGGGATGGCTTTCTTTGCAATTAGTTCATAACAGAAGTTATATACGTTTTCTTCAATATCGGCGCATTTTTCCTGCCTTTCAATCTCCTCCTTTGTTGCCAGATGAGAAATTTTTCTGAGGCAACGTTTGGAGACAATTTCTTCTCCCAAATGCATGCTGGAGCAAACAAATCCGATTTCCGGGCCATCTTCCATTAGAATTATAACCTTGTCCCCTTTTTTGAGGACAAAGTGCCCCGAATCAATATCATGTATCTTCCCTCTATTTCTAAACCGAACACCAACTACTTTATTCATATTTAAACTAAACCTTGTATTCAATCACAGTTTCTGAAAAACTTCTTCCAACAGAATGTCGCTTAATTTCTTTTTAATGCAAGCTTCCGCAGGCAAAGCACAGTATGTTCCATTACCAGTTTGCTGTTTCTCATTCTCATTATATCAATCTGAGCCTGATCTATTATCATCAGGCCATCTATAAGATTTTTTATCTTATAATTTTTCGCAGCATTTTTCAAATGATGCGAAAAATCTGAATTTATGAGCAACTCTTTTTGGCAACCATCCTTTACAAAAAGAAGATCCCTGTACCAATTCTGCCAAATAGAGAGAATACCCATTATTCCGATCTCTTCGCTAACGGATGTATTTTTCAGTGACTTTGCTTTACTTCCCGCATATCCAAGGGCCATCTCAATAGCTTTTTCATCAGATATTGCAGGCAGGTTAATTAGACTTAATAACCATTCCTGCCGTTTCTCAAGATATCCATTTTCATTCATTTTAATTGCAAGACCAAGACTTCCACCCGAAACCTTTGCCAAAATCCTTGCGGAATCCTCGCTTAGCCCCTTTTCATTTACAAGCCAGTCGGTTATATCCTGAACATGGAGTGGCTGAAAAGTTACTCTTTGACAGCGTGAAATGATGGTCGGCAGTAGATTAAGAGATTCAGTAGTCTTCAGGATAAATATCGTCCCTGAAGGTGGTTCCTCAAGTGTTTTTAAAAAGGAATTGGCCGCCTCTGATGTCATCGTCTCGGATTGATGAAGTACACACACTCTGTATTTACCGGCCAGCGGTGCGAAGCTGAGTTTTCGATTCAGTTCCCGTATCTGATCTATCTTGATGTTTTTACCGTCAGGCATCAGAAAGATAAAATCCGGATAATTTCCTCCTTTCATCTGGCGACATGCCCTGCAGACCCCACATGCATCAAAGTTTACCGGGGAAAGGCAATTAAGAGCCATTGAAAGGGCCATGGCAGTCGATGTCTTTCCTATTCCATAGATCCCTGAAAAGATATATGCATGAGGTATTTTGTCCCTTGCCAGAACCTGTTTAAAAAAGCCTTTTGCCTTTTCCTGGCCAATTATCTGGGAAAATGTGAACAATATTTATCTCTCTGTCATAAATTATCGAAATCTGCATCTTATTATTTAACTTTTTATTTCATCTTGTGTTAAGTATATATGTCAATAAAAATTTCAGAAACAAAAACTTTATAACAATTGGTTCAAATAGGAAATACCAAAAAATAAAAAAATGGCATCATATTAAAAAACCCGAAATACAAAAATATTATTGCTCTCTGATTATCTTCATGATATGTTAAGAATTGGAATATTTCAGTACAAATAATTTCAATAGAAAAAGAAATAGCGACGAATAATAATATGAATTCATGTGAAAAAATAGTTTCCGAGCCCCCGCATATTCAAATAAAAGATCTGATTTATCAGATCCGCAGGCTTATGCAGGCAGGATCATTATATACAAAAGAATTAGATAGAAACTATCAGGTAAGCGCTCCTCAGCTTCATTGCCTTCTCACCCTATACGAAGTTGGTCCACTCCCTCCCTCACAAATTGCCAAGTATATTATGGTTAAATCCAGCACAGTAACAGGAATAATCGACCGTCTGGAGAATAAAGGCCTGGTACGAAGAACAAGAAATTCACCCGATCGCCGCGTAATTAATATTGAACTGACTGACAAAGGCAAAACACTTGCCGAAAACGCTCCCTCGCCCATTCAGCAAAAAATTGTTGATGGTGTCAAACGGCTTCCCAACAGCAAAATAGAGGAAATTATCCAGAATCTTAAATTACTTACCCAAATGTTAGATGCCCAGGATTTAGTATTTGATCAACCAAATGATGAATCTCAGACACCATTATAAAAACGTCAGCTTCCGGCCCTGGCAAATAAAGACATCAGGGATATAACAATTATGATCACCATCAAGTCATCATACTAAGCTGGACAACATGCCCACGGATAAGAGAGAAGCAGAAGAGCGGCTCATTTACCCTCATATATCTGTTGCAGGCTGCCATATATGACTAAGCCTTAACCTCAATGCATTTCATCAAATACCTCTGAAATGATCAATCTTATTCCATGACTTTCTTATATTATAGCTGAAAACCATTATATTTCATACGTTTTGACATGTCCTGATAAAGTATTTTTATCAAATTTCTTGACAAACAAAGCTTTTTGCTCTATTAATTTCAGTACTAATTATCTCTGGTGATAATATATTAGCAAAATCCATTTAAACAGGAATTTATTCAAAACGAAATCATGCAAAATATTGAAAGAATAGAAAACACTAATCTCTGCGAAGGAATCGATCTATCTCCTATATTTGGCGGAAAGGAATCGTTACGATTTACCGATTTCATCAACAACAAATCGGATGATCTTCTCGATATCTTCAACTCAATTATTGCGCCAAGATTATACTATCGAAACTATAAAATAGCCTCGGCCGGCAACGGAAGAGTTTGTCTCGAGAAAGGCGTGGAATTAAAAAGCATAAAGCTCACAAAAGTTATGAAACATTGTGAAAGTGCAATTTGTTTTACAGCAACTATCGGAAGTGAAGTTGATAAAGAAATATCAAGATTGACGCATGAAAATCGACTCTTCGATGCATATCTCATTGATTCAATGGGATCAATGGCCGTAGAAAACATGGCTGAAGAGTTCTGGAAAAACATGCAAACAAGATATAATACCCTGGGCCAGGGAATAACTATTCGTTTTAGCCCTGGCTATTGTGATTGGCCAATTATAGAACAGAAAAAATTGTTTGATCAATTATTTGATGCAGGACAGACAGATGTTACCCTTACTGATTCCTGCCTTATGAATCCCCGCAAGTCCATTTCAGGAATATTTGGCATACATCCTTTATTCAATGAAGATGTTCCTGTCTCTCCTTATAATCCTTGTTCTGATTGCAGTAAAAAGAATTGTAAAGAGAGGAGAGTCTTTCTTACTAATTCATAAATACCAGCAAAGGTCACATGAACTGCAAAATAATGCCTTGTAAGGATTAGCAGTATATAATTATTCAGCAAACAAGACTGGACTACTATTTCTAATATAAAATCGTTCAATAATCAAGTTATGGAAATATAAAGGACACTAAAGATGAAACCAAGAACAGGACTGCCAGGGGGGCAGTATAAACCCCTTACAGATGATGAAATTGCAAAAATACATCAGACGGTTCTCAGGGTATTCGAGGAGATCGGGATATTAGTAAGTCTGCCGGAAGCACGTGAACTGTTTCGTCAGGCGGGCGCGAATGTCGACGATACGGATTGCATTGTAAAAATATCTCAGGGGCTTGTGGAAGAACTGATTGACCAGGCTCCGTCTTTTGTTACCTTGTGCGGTCGCGGTAAAAATAATGAACTGGACTGCGAAATCGGTGGGAAAAAAGTCTATATGGGTACAGGTGGAACAGCACTGAATGTTCAGGACCCCGGATCAAATGATTCACGGCGCGCAACGCTTGAAGACATTATGGATATGGCCCGTCTCGTTGATATTCTTGATAATATTCACTTTTTCATGCTTAATGTGTATCCGAATGAACTCCCCGTTGAAGATGTAGATGTCAATCGATTCGGAACTGCAATGAATTATACACGGAAGCATATAATGGGGGGGGTCTATACTGTTGAAGGTGTCAGAAATGTCATCAAAATGGCGGAATATATCGCAGGCGGCCACAACAAATTGAAGGAAAGGCCATTTATTTCCATGGTAACCTGCGTGGTAAGTCCCCTGCGGCTTGATGAACATTATTCACAGCTTACCATTGAGGTGGCTCGCAACGGAATTCCTGTTGTAGTCCCGGCTGAACCCCTGTGCGGCGCAACATCACCTGTTACACTTGCAGGGAACCTGGTTGTACAAAATGTGGACACACTGGCAGGAGTAATGCTTGCCCAGCTTGCCAATCCGGGAGCTCCGACACTTTATGGATCTGTCTCATCAATTGCAGATCTTAGAACACTGAAATATCTTTCAGGCGCGGTTGAAATGGGCCTCCTGAACGCCGCTGCAGCTCAAATGGCTCAATTCTATAATCTTCCTTATTACGCAACTGCAGGCATGTCCGATTCAAAAATCAATGATGCCCAGGCAGGATATGAATCAGCCATTACAAACCTGATGGTAGCACTCGCGGGTGGGAACTTTATCCACGATGCCGCCGGATTTCTCGAATTCTGCATGACAGCTTCCTACGACAAACTGGTTATAGATAATGAAATTATAGGCATGGTAATGCGAGCTGTGGAAGGTATAAAAGTAGATGATGAAACCCTTGCTTTCGATCTGATAAAGAAAACCGGACCGGGAGGTCACTATGTATCTTCACGTCATACGCGCCATTTCATGCGAACAGAACAGTATTTCACGCAATTGAGTGACAATAAAGATCGGCTCCAGTGGGAAAATGACGGATCAAAAGATGCATTGGTCAGGGCCACGGAAAAGGCTCGACAGGTGCTTAACAGTAAACCCCGATCTTTTATACCGGAAGAGATGAAAGAACTAATGATAAAAGAGATACCAGGATTAATTTTAGCCTGAGAGAAAATGCTATGATAATAATAGGAGAAAAAATTAACGCATCCATCAAATCCGTCGGACAGGCAATATCAGATAAGAATGAGGAATTCCTGATTAATCTTGCAAAAGATCAGGCTGAAGCAGGCGCCGATTTAATCGATGTAAATGCTGGTGCAGGGCAGGATGCACGGGAAAGTGCAACAAAAACAATAGAATGGTTAATTGATCTGGTGCAGGACGTGGTCGAAAAACCACTCTGTATTGACAGCGATGACCAGGCCGTTCTGGAAGCTGCGCTTGCGAGGTACCGCGGTAAAACGGTCATGATAAACTCTGTAAATGCCGAAATTGAAAAGCTTGAAGCTATTGGCAGTCTTGCAGCAGAACGACAGGCATCACTTGTTGCCCTAGTAATGAAAGAAGGTGGCATACCCAGAACTGTTGATGAACGTCTACAGGCTGCTGAAATCATAGTAAATCATCTTGCAAAGGTTGGAGTCAGAGAGGACCAGATATATTTTGACCCGCTGGTGCTTCCAATTTCAGTAGATACTACACAGGCACTTGTCACATTAAGAACCATTGAAGAGATTAAAAAGCGCTATCCAGAGTCCAAAACAGTGATGGGGCTGAGCAATATCTCCTACGGACTTCCGAACAGGGGTATTGTCAACCGATCGTTCATGCTGATGGCCGCTTCAGCAGGACTGGAAGCAGCAATATTAAATCCCCTTGATAAAAAACTGATGAGTCTCGTCAGGGCAGCAGACATGCTCACCAATAAAGACCCTTTTTGCAAGGGATTTATCAGGGCTCACCGGAAAGGGTTAATCAGCGACTAATCATAACAGTGAATACGATAAGGAGGTTTAAAGATGCCACGAGAAGGTATCTTGGTAGAAAATCCATATGAACGCCTGAGCCTGGATCAGATAGAAACAGTTCATCGGGCGTCTCTTGAAATATTACTGGACCCCGGCACTATCTGTTACAATGAAAAAGCAGCAGATATCTTTGCCTCAGCAGGTGCAGATGTCTCATTTATTGAAAAAAGTGATCCACCTCACTGGATTGTAAAAATACCGGAAAAACTCGTCAGCGAGGCAATCGAAAGCTCACCAAAGACAATAACTCTAGGTGCCAGGGACCCCGGTAATGCCCTTGTAATGAACGGGTATGAACCGAGAGTTTATTTTATAACGGGCTCTGAACCGAATATATTGCTTGATACGGAGTTACAGACTTATTCGAAAAAAACTGATTCATCAGTCGAAATCAAGATCCCTGATTTTATTCCCCGCCGGGGCACCGTAGCTGATCTTTGTGCATCCGCTCATTTATCTGAGCACCTTGATACCCTGGACGGATTTATCAGAAATGTCAATATCCAGGATAAGGATATCACTCAAGAGAATAAAGATGTAAATAAAGCATTTGCCTCCCTTGATAACACTACTAAACACGTTCAGATTGGTCTCACCACCCTGAGTCAGCTTGATAATGTGACAAAAATGGCGGAGATCATTGCAGGCGGAAAAGAAGCATTGAAACAAAATCCAATTATCTCTTTTATCTGCTGCCTTATCAAAAGTCCTCTCCAGTTCGTAAATGATACAACAGAGGCCTTTATGGAAATGTGTATGCGAGGTCTTCCCGTGGTAGTTTCCTCCTCACCACAGGCGGGAAGCACCGCTCCTATAAAAGAAGCGGGCATTCTGGCTCAGATCAATGCGGAAGTCCTTGCAGGAATAACGCTTGGACAACTCATTAACAAAGGCACGCCGATTCTGTACGGAACAGTTCCAGTTAAAACCCGTCTGGATACACTCGGCGATTCATATGGAGCCGTTGAAACCAGCCAGTACACCATCGACTGCACTCAACTGGCCCGGTTTTATGGACTACCAAATTATTCAACATCGGGTGTCAGCGATGCAAAGGTTCCGGGACAGCAGTCATCAATCGAGCGCCTTTTTTCGAATATCACGGTGACGATGAGCGGCCCTCAGTTTCTCCATTGTGCATATGGGCTCCTTGACTGCAACGCTGTTTTTTCTCCGTTTCAGGCGGTGCTTGATGATGCACATTTTACCATGATCAAATATTTTCTCAAATCTCCCAGGATCGATAAAGGCGAAATAGAAGAAAGTCTCAAGCAGATAAGAACAGTGCTCTCAACACCACAGAAGCTTTATATAGGGTACATCCGCAAGGTCATGAGAAGTGGTCTTTTGTGCCCCATGTATCCATTTGAAGGAGACAGGGAAAACGACACTGTTTTTCAACTTGCTTATGAACGCATGAATGAACTTCTAGCCAAACCGGTCAATCATATTGACCGTGAAAAAACATTAAGAATATTTAATGAAATACCAGGCCTGTTACCAAGGCTTAACACCTATAAATAAGGGAGATTATTATGGACGCTATTATTGCGCAACTGAGAGAAAATGTAATTCAGGGTCGAATGTCTCAGGATGACGAAGGCATAGATGATACACTGACCGGCCCCGGTGTAGTCGAATTGACTCAGATGGCACTGGAAAATAAGATCCCGGTAAAGGATATCATTGCCGAAGGTCTCACTGCCGGGATGGAAATCGTTGGAGAAAAATTTAATGCCAAAGAATTTTATGTCCCTGATATGCTGGCGTCTGCCGAAGCTGTCAGCGAAGCCATGGATATACTTAAACCCTATCTCGAAGGGCAAAATGTTTCTGCCAAGGGCAAGTTTGCCATCGTTACGGTAAAGGGAGATATTCATGACATCGGGAAAAATATTGTGGCCATCCTGCTAAAAGGAGCGGGCTACGAAGTGGTTGACCTCGGCATCGATGTCCCCACCGAAAAGATTATTGATTTCGTTCGTGAGAATAAACCTGACTTTCTTGGTCTTTCGGCACTCCTGACCACTACTATGCTGGTCATGGGAGAGATTATAGAAGCGCTGAAAATGTCAGGTCTCAGGGAATCCGTCAAGGTACTGATAGGCGGAGCCGCTGTATCGGAAGAATTCGCGCGGGAAATTGGAGCAGATGCTTACTGTCCCGACGGTTTTAATGCGGTTCGAGTCCTTGATTCTTACATAGCAGCATAACAGGCGATTAAAAAGAGAAATGGAGGGTTTTATTTGTTATGGCAGGAATTGCCGGCGTTTTAGGTAATAAAAGAGATATCCTGGATTTGATGCTGGAAAGGATTAAATACCGGGGCCCTGATGAAACATGGAAACATGAAAACAGTAATGCCTATATCGGGTGTAATGAACTGAATGTCGGCGGCAGCGGACATAAAGGTTCACACCATGCATCAGATGGTTCAAGAGCGGTCATACTGGATGGCCGTGTTTATAATGATCAAATGGAAGACAGAAGTGATGCCTCCATGATTCTCGATCTTTATAAACTGTATGGCGTTGATTTTGCTTCAAAGGTAGACGGCGACTTCGCCTGTGCCGTAAGCGACGGCAATAAACTTATACTTGCACGTGACTGGGCAGGCATCAAACCTCTGTATTATGGACATGACCATGATGGAAATTTGTGTTTCGCATCCGAGGCCAAGGCCCTTGTAGATATCAGCAGTGATGTAAAAGAATTTCCTCCTGGTTATGTTTATTCCCGGGAGCTGGGCTTCAGAAAATATAATAATGCAGCAGTTGGTACCCCTGAATTCGAGAATTTTGACCAGGCCGGGAAAGTCGTCAGGGAACTTCTCATGGAAGCGACTGAAAAACGGATGAAAGACAATGCTGTAACTGGAGTTCTGCTGAGCGGAGGACTTGACAGCAGTCTTATCGCCTGGATGGCCCACGAGATAAAGCCGGATATCGAATGTTTTACCGTCAGTATGGAAGGCGGGCAGGATCTTCCTCTTGCAAAAGACGTTACTGATTATCTGGGGGTAAAACATCACATCCTGATGTTCGGTGAAAAAGAAATAAATGAGATACTACCCCTTGCTATTCACCACCAGGAAATGTACGAAGAAAGCTGTGTTCACGGTGCAATCGCCAACTTTCTGGCCGGACGCTTCATAAACGGCAAGGCAAAATGTGTTCTTACCGGAGAAGGGGCAGACGAATTCTTTGCCGGATATGACGGGCAGTACAAAAAGGCAGACAACCCCGAAGAACTTGCCAGTATTATTGACAACCTCATCAATGTTGCCCACAACACTGCTTTGCAAAGGCTGGACAGGCTTAATGCCGCCAACTCATATGAAAGCAGAACACCTTTTCTTGATTCAAAGGTAATGGATTTTGCATTGAAGATCCCTCTTGAACATAAGGTTTTTGGTGAAGAACAGACAGGGAAGTGGATTGTGCGCCAGGCATTCGAGGGTTGTCTTCCTGAACATATCATTTATCAGACAAAACGTTTTTTTGCACAGGGGTCCGGAGTGGCTTATATCATGCGCCAGCAGGCTGAAAAGGTCATCTCCGAAGAGGAACTTGCAACATTCAACAGCCAGGCGGGGAATCCCCTGCTTTCATCTGTTGAAGAGCTCTATTATTATAAAATTTTCAAAAAGACACTGCCTCATCCTGCACTTGACAGGCTGGTAGGAAGGTGGGATCCCTTGAGGCCTGCATTCTTTCCGGACTGGGAAAAACCTGCATTTTAAGCTGCTTTTTTGATGAAAGGCAATCAGACTTGCCTGATGGATGCACTTGTCTTCTTCACTTATTCCACTCAGCAACTGAATGCCTTGAATGTTCGTTGTCGTAACAATAAACGCACAGCAATTCCCGGTTGCTGCAATCGTGCGCGTGATTGTCGTGATCATGATCCTTATGATGAACTGTCAGCTCACGCATTCTATTCGCTCTAAATTCACGCCCGCAGCGTGAACATTTCATGCTAACTAATTCTACCTTTAATCAGCTGATTATCAATCATCTAAGTGAAAATTCGATGGGCTTTTATCTGAAATAATAGAATAATCAGAAAAATTGTTGACAAATATTCAATAAAAAACCTAACATTACTAATTTTAAATAAAAATATGATCCCTTAGATTTACCGGGAGGCCATATCTTTGCTAAACACATAGCATGGTGGTGACTAAAAAAGAATACATTCCTTTTTTAGTTTGGCTGTTAAATTAAGAGTGAAAGAAACGTAAGACTATCCTATCTAAAATTTATCGATGGGATTTTGAAGAAATTAAATGTACTGAGATATGAATCCATTTTCATTTATTCTCGCCCACAAAAATCAACATCTGCTGGCGTATCGGGTGCTGGTATACATTCTACTCTGTAGCTCTTTTTTTGCTTTGTTTTCAAGCGCCATACAGCTCTATTTTTTCTATCGGACAGATTTAAGGCCCGTAGAGAACAATATCGAATTTATCAAGGAAAACTACATTCCAGACATTGCGGAAAGCATTTATTTGAATGATGATAAGCAATTAAAGATTTTGCTCCTTGCTGCGCTGCAACTAAAAAATATTGAATATATCGATATCACATCGATAAAGAATTCAAATGAATTCTTAGCATTAGAGGGAAATCCAAATGTTCATGAGGGTATTTCTCAACAATTCCCAGTAAAACATCATACTGCATCTGGCGAAATAATTCCTCTTGGCACTATAAAAATTACGGCGAGTGTAGAGGGCGTTTATAAGCGTTTTTGGGAGAGGTCCGTCGTTCTTCTTTTAACAAACACTGTGAAAACCTTTTTTGCGTCATTTTGCATCCTTTTAATTTTACAATTGATGTTAACTCGTCATTTGGGCAGGTTCGTAAATTTTGCGAGAAGCTTAAATCTTGATAAATTGCATGAGAATTTGGTTATTAATCGCAAAAAATTGCGACAAGGAAAACCAGATGAATTAGACCAGGTGGTAATTGCATTCAATGATATGATTGGAAGAATTAAAAATGATGTTAATGCCATAAAACAGGCTGAAGAGAAAATTCGAAAGAGTGAGGAGCAGTACAGAAAATTGGTTGAAACCATGAATGATAGTCTCGCGGTAATAGACAAAGATGGGTTGGTTTGTTACGTAAATGATAGATTTATTGAATTATTAGGATATGAAAAAGATGAACTCATGGGAAGAGGACTTATAGAATTTTTTGATGATCCCAGCAAGAATATTTTTAAAGAACAATTTGGTCTGAGAAAAAAGAGTGAAAAAAAGGGATTTTATGAAGCTTCATTTATATCCAAAACGCTAAAGAAGATACATACCATTGTGTCAAGTATGCGAATTACTGATGGCGATGGGAATTTTAAGGGTTCTTTTGCGGTGATTACGGATATCACGCGTCGTAAAAAAATGGAACTGGAACTTCAAACTGCATTTTCGAATATAAAGCAGCTGAAGGAACGCCTGGAGGTGGAAAACATATATTTGCGGGAGGAAATTGAGCTTAAATACAAACATGAGGGTATAGTTGGTAAATCTGATCGACTTAAATCTGTTTTGAGGCAGGTGGAGCAGGTTGCCGAAACAGACTCTACTGTACTCCTAATGGGTGAAACCGGTACCGGAAAAGAATTGATTGCCCGCATGATTCATAACTTAAGTCAGCGTAAAAGCATGACAATGGTTAAGGTAAACTGTGCAGCTTTGCCGCCAACCCTAATAGAAAGCGAATTGTTCGGTCGTGAAAAAGGCGCTTACACAGGGTCCCTGTCAAAACAGAAAGGTCGTTTTGAAATAGCCGATGGATCCACAATCTTTTTGGATGAAGTAGGAGAACTCCCTTTGGAATTGCAGGGAAAATTACTCCGGGTTCTTCAGGAGGGTGAATTCCAGCGGTTAGGAAGCTCTAAAACAATTTGCGTGGATGTGCGTGTAATTGCGGCTACCAACCATGATATCAGGAGTGCGGTATCCGAAGGAAAATTCAGGGAAGATCTCTATTACCGTTTAAATGTATTCCCAATTTTTGTACCATCCCTACGTGAGCGTTTGGAAGATATACCAATGTTAGTAAGAACATTCATCAGGGAGTTTGAAGAAAAAATGGGAAAAAGGATTGAGACAATCCGTCAAAAAAGTATGAAGTCTCTTCAATCCTATCATTGGCCTGGAAATATCAGGGAACTTAGGAATGTGATCGAACACGCCATGATAATCAGCAAAGGTGGAGTTCTCAATGTGCAGATTCCTAAGACACACAGTCCTATAATTGAACACATTGACCTGAGACTAGATTCCGTCGAAAGAAATCACATCATTAAAATATTGGAAAAAACAGGATGGCGAATTAAAGGCAAGAACGGTGCCGCGCAAATACTAGGGCTTAATCCATCTACTATGCATTCAAAGATGAAAAAATTAGGGGTAAGGCCTAATGATAAATCGGACGATATATCGTCCGATGGGCGATATGTCGATCTGTAACACTCTCCATCTTTTTTAGATACAATCCCTTCCTTTTATTAAATAACCTAAGTTATTATAATAACATACATCAATTTTCGAGCTGGTTTTTCTTCTTTGGCACGAATCATGAAGAACAATAGTAAAAAGACATTTTAATCATATGCAAAATAAACTAGATTATTCATTTTTATTAATAAGAATAAAGTTGTTTTTATATTGATTTTTATAAGAGCGATAATAATGGTTTCTGGAGAAAAGATAAAAAGGATTGAACGGAGATGGTTATTGCAACCGTAAGGATTGTTTTAATGCATAAGAAGAAAAAAGAGGCTTTGAAAATTTTGCACTCTGTAACAGAACTGACCCAATTTAAACCAGGCTGTATCAATTGCCATATATATCAGGATATGGAAAACGAGAATACAATTACCTTAGAAGAAATTTGGGAAACCAAATCTGACCTTGAACGCCACATACGTTCCGAACAGTACCGTAAAATTCTTGCAGTGATAGACATGTCAGACGAACAACCGGATATCAATTTTAATTGGATTTCACACACGTCAGGATTGGAGGTCGTTAAAGCTGTAAGGGAATAGTCTCCGAAGAGAAATTCAGTATGTTTGTGCTCCACAGCGAACAACCTTCTTATTTTTTTGAATAAATCTCTAAAGCGTTTTTCCAAATGTAACTAAAAAATAGTTTTTAAAGTTTTTCATATGAATTGAATATCTGCCAATTTTGATAATAGATATAACTCTGGAGGCATCGAATAAAAATGCTGAGCGTTGATAATGTTGAGCTTACATACAATGATGTTATTCTTGCAGTAAAAGGGATTTCCTTTAAAGTTCCAGAAGGCGAGATTGTTGCCTTACTTGGAGCAAATGGAGCAGGAAAAAGTACGGTATTGAAATCAATTTCTGGGGTATTAAAGTCACAGGACGGCAAAATTGAAAGTGGGAAAATAACGTATAAGGGTAAGAACCTTAAGGGAATAAGTGCGGAAAAGATAGTAAAAATGGGAATTTGTCAGGTTCCTGAGGGCAGGAGGACATTTTTCGATTTGACCTGCTACGAAAATTTAAGGGCAGGAGCATTTACTCGAAGAGATCGTAGAGGGGTTAAGGATGACATTGAGCAGATCTTAACTTATTTTCCTCCCTTAGTTAAGAGGTTAAACATCAGGGCGGGATATCTCAGTGGGGGTGAGCAACAAATGCTGGCCATTGGTCGTGCATTGATGAGTAGACCACAGCTTTTACTGCTCGATGAACCATCATTGGGATTAGCTCCACTTGCCGTGAAAGATATTTTTTCGATTATTAAGCGTATAAATGCTCAAATGTCTATCGCTATTTTGTTGGTTGAACAGAATGCAAATATGGCGCTGCAAATTGCTAAGCATGGCTACATTATGGAAAATGGAAGGATTGTCATGGATGATCCTTGTGAAAAGCTATTAAAAAATGAAGATGTTATGGAGTTTTATTTAGGTATCACAGAGGAAGGGGGTAAAAAAAGCTTTGCAGAAGTCAAGCACTATAAGAGAAGAAAAAGGTGGCTTTCATAAAGAATCCCTTGAGGTTGATGCTCAATTAGTTGTTGAGGGTTTAACCTTAAGCTTTGGTGGCCTAAATGCACTGTCAGATGTTAATTTTCGAGTAAATACAGGTGATATTTTCTCAATTATAGGCCCAAATGGAGCAGGAAAGACCTGTATTTTTAATTGCATAAGTGGACTTTATACACCCCAGAAAGGGAGGATTGTTTTTGAAGGGACTGAATTGCTCTCATTAAGTCCAGATAAAAGGGCTACTTTGGGTTTGGCCAGAACTTTTCAGAATATTGAATTATTCAAGAATATGAGTGTGTTGGATAATATACTGCTCGGAAGACATAATTTTCTGAATAGTGGCCTATTTTCAGGCGGTATATTTCTTGGAAAAACCAGCAAAGAAGAAATTGAAAACCGTCTAAAAGCTGAAGAAATAATAGATTTTTTAGAGATCGAATCAATTCGCAAAAAGGTTGTTGGAGAACTTGCCTATGGGCTTCAAAAAAGAGTGGAACTTGCAAGGGCTTTGGCCATGGATCCCAAACTCCTGCTCTTAGACGAGCCAGCCGCAGGTATGAACCTCGAAGAGACAGAAGATATTGTTAGATTTGTATTGGATGTTAATGATGAATTTGGAACAACTATCGTTTTGATTGAACATGACCTGAGGGTTATTATGGATATCTCAAAAAGGATAATTTGCCTTGATTTTGGTCAAAAGATTGCTGATGGATTGCCTGAAGAAATACAAACGAACCCAAAGGTCATTGAAGCATATCTCGGCGAAGAAGCATAAAAGAACTTGATTCATGCAAGCTGTAGGAGTTAACACATGGAAAACCTGACTATCCCCAAACTTTTAAGGGCCTCAGCTCATAAATTTGGAGAAAAAGTGGCTCTTAGAGAAAAAGATTTGGGCATTTGGCAAGATATTACCTGGCAGCAATACTATGAAAATGCAAAATATTCAGGGCTGGGGTTGCTATCTCTCGGATTGAAAAAAGGTCATAAGGTATCAGTGCTTTCTGAAAATAACCCTGAGTGGCTCTACGCTGACATAGGCGCACAATCGGTCGGGGGAATCGTAGTAGGGATTTATCCTACCAATGTTTCTTCACAGGTTGAATATATCTTGGACCATTCTCAGTCTGAATTCGTTATTGTCGGAGATCAGGAACAAACAGACAAGGTTATAGAAGTGAAAGATCGACTTCCTGAACTCAAAAAAATCATTGTAATTGATATGAAAGGGTTGAGAAAGTACAAAGACCCATTAATTATGAGTTTTGATGAGCTTTTGCACCTTGGTAGGACTGTAGACAAGAATAAAGCCACTTCTTTTGATGAACTGGTTGATAAAACTAGCCCGGCAGATACGGCGCTCATGGTATATACCTCCGGGACTACAGGAAAACCAAAAGGTGCTATGATCTCCCAGCGCAATGCCATCGCAAGTGCTCGAAATTTATTAGAAGCCACACCTCTCAAAGATAACGATACAATCGTTTCCTATCTGCCGCTTTGTCATATTGCTGAGCGAAGTTTTACAGTTCTTTATCCATTACTGGTCGGGGGGATCACCGTTAACTTCGCCGAGAGTATAGACACTATTCAGGATAACATCCGGGAAATTGCACCCACCGTTTTTTTCGCTGTTCCGAGAATCTGGGAAAAAATGCAATCTGGGCACGTTATGCGAATGCGTGACTCAACATGGCTTAAGCGATTGGTAGATCGCTGGTCTTTAGAAAAAGAGAGGCGTATTTTCGATATGCAGACGAATGGGAATAAAGTCAGTGCCATTTGGAAGCTCATAAAATCCATATGCTACTTAATACACGTCTACCCGCTGCAGAAGCACTTTGGGTTAAACAAAGTTTTATATGCTTACACAGGAGGGGCACCCACTCCTCCTGAAGTGGTCATTTTTTTCCATTGTCTGGGAATAAAAATTCGTAACCTCTACGGGTCAACTGAATGTACAGGGATCTGCAGTGTCCATCAGGGGGATGATATAAGAATCAATACAGTGGGTCCTCTTGCCCCCGGCGTGGAGTTAAAAATTTCCGAAGACGGTGAATTGATTTTTAAAACGGATGGTGTATTTCAGGGATATTATAGAGATCCGGATGCAACCGCTGAAGCAGTTAAAGATGGATGGTACTATTCCGGAGATGTGGGAGAAATGACAGAATTTGGTCATCTGAAAATTACAGATAGAAAAAAGGATATTATTATAACCTCTGGTGGAAAAAATATATCGCCCCAAGAAATTGAAAACGAATTCAAGGCGAGTCCGTATATTAAAGATGCCGTCGTAATTGGAGATGCAAGAAAGTATCTAACAGCATTGATTTTGATTGAATATGATAACGTGGGGAAATGGGCTGAAGACAATCGTATTGCTTATACTACCTTTAAAGATTTATCTCAAAAAAAACAAGTTATTGAAATGGTATCAAAAATAACAGATGACGTAAATAAAAAATTTGCTCAAGTCGAGACCATTAAAAAATTTACGGTTCTCGATAAGGAATTGGATCAGGATGATGATGAATTGACCGCGACACAAAAGGTTAGGAGAAGTATAGTCGAAAAGAAGTATAAAGATCTTATTGAGAAAATGTACTAGGCGCATTATTAGGAGGCAATTATGTTTTTTGATGGTCTTACAAATCTATGCCAGCTTACTCTAAGCGGGCTCGCGGTTGGGAGTATATATGCAGTTGTCGCCCTTGGATTTGTCATTCTTTTTAAGGCAACAGATATTTTCAATTTCGCTCAAGGGGAGTTAATGACCCTTGGCGCCTTTATGGGTTATTTTTTCATTGTTCAATTACATATCCCCATTATTTGGGCCTTTTTGCTTACTTTTGTTGCAACAGCTTTTATCGGTTTGGCCGTTGAGGAGTTGTTTTTTAGACCCATGGTAGGAGAACCTATCTTCTCGGTAATCATGGTGACAGTAGGATTGAGTACATTTTTGAAAGGGCTTATTGGTCTCTCCTGGGGTAGTTTTTATAAAAGATTTCCCCCCTTCGTTTCGGAGGATCCTATTCAATTAGCCGGCTTGGTGATATCTCCTGGACATATTGTCACTATAGTAGTTACTGGAATCCTAATCGTTATTTTTGCAGTCTTTTTCAAATTTTCATCTATGGGAATCGGCATGAGGGCTGTTGCAAATGATCAGGACGCCGCTCTACTTTCGGGAATCAGTGTGAGAAAAATTTTTGGAGCGGCTTGGATTATTTCAGGTGTTGTCGCTGGTATTGGAGGTATATTGCTAAGCAATATCACATATTTGCATCCAACATTGAGTGGCGTTGGCATAAAGGTATTCCCAGCCGTTGTATTAGGTGGTTTAGATAGTATTACGGGTGCAATTGTAGGGGGGCTTATAATTGGGATTCTGGAAAATATTGCCGGAGGATATCTAGGAGGTGATATAAAGGAAATTACCTCGTTTGTTATCTTAATTGCTATATTAATGATTAAACCTTATGGCCTGTTTGGAAAAGAGGAAATCGAGCGAGTTTAATGAGGGGGAGACACCATGAGAAGTGGGGATTATCATACAACTTATAAAGAGGAAATAGCAATACTTCAAACTTCATTTGTGAAGGTATGGGTAGGGCTTTTTATTGTTGCTCTAATTTCTTTCGTCTCGGTAGCTGATAATTATTTTATATACATAGTGAATCTATGTGCAATTGCAACCATTGGTTCTTTAGGCCTTAATATTCTGACTGGGCTAACAGGACAGATATCTATCGGCCATGCAGCTTTTCTGGCGATCGGCGCATATTCAAGTGCCATATTGGTTAAAAATGGCTTTCCATTATTATTGTCACTTCCTATCTCAGGCTTTATTGCCACTGCATGTGGTTTTGTGGTCGGAATACCTTCTTTGAGACTCAGAGGCTTATACTTGGCTATTACGACGTTTGCCTTTGGTTATATTGTGGAGCATGTAGCCAATATGTGGGTCAGCCTAACAAATGGCGCAAATGGAATGATGGTCCAACCTGCAAGTATTTTAGGAGTGAATTTTGATACTGATCGTAGCTTTTTCTTTCTAGTTTTTCCGATTACCATTCTGGCCGTTTTGTTTGGAAGAAATATGATAAGATCAAAAATGGGAAGGGCTTGGGTTGCAATAAGAGATAGAGATTTGGCGGCTGAAACGATGGGCATAGGTTTGTCCAGGTATAAGCTTTACGCGTTTGCTGTAAGTTCCTTTTATGCTGGTATTGCAGGTGCCCTATATGCTCATTATATGCAATTCATAGGCCCGACTCATTTCGAACTGTATCTCTCTGTTCAATATCTGGCCATGATTATTATTGGTGGCTTAGGTTCCATATTGGGTTCAATATTTGGAGCTGTTTTTATGACTATTTTACCAGAATTATTAAAGTACTTACCAGACATTTTTAGAGAGTCTTGGCCATTGATTATAGAAAGATTTGCTGACATAAATTTAATGCTCTACGGACTTATTATAATGCTTTTTGTCATAATCGAGCCTAAGGGGCTATATGGTATTTGGAATAATACAAAGGTTTATTGGAGGATGTGGCCTTATATGCACTAAAATGTTTTTTATTGTAACAGGCAAAAAAATGGAGCCCGGTTATCATTGGAAATTTGGAAACATTATAGGATCCTTGTTAAACTCTTTTTCATTTGTATCGAGTGTTTTTTGATAATCAGATGAATTTGGAACGATGGAATTAGATAGAGTTCCGTAAAATTAACTAAAAAAGTTTTTAAAAGAAAAACCTTATAAAAAAGTGAGAGCTCACAATATTTTGGGGGCATAATACAAACGCACTAAGTTAAGGAGGTAACAATGAAAAATCGAGTCGCCATCGTATCATTATTGTCATTCTTTCTAATAACGTTTTTAGGTATAGGAACGGTTATTGCCGGAGACAAGACACCGGGAGTAACAAAGGATGAAATCAAAATTGGTTGTATCTCTCCATTAACAGGTCAAATCGCTATGGTTGGAACTGCAATTGCCGAAGGAGCAAGGGATTATTATAACTATATAAATGAGAAAGGGGGTATTAACGGGAGAAAAATAAAATTTATAGCAGAGGATGGTAAATATGAACCGCCTACTGCAATGGCATGCCTAAAAAAACTTATTGCCAAGGATAAAATATTTGTCCTTAGTTCTTCATCCGGGACACCTATTACTGCAGCACTAACTGCTAGTATAGAGAGAGAAAAACTGCCTTCCTTTGCTACAATTTCGGCAGCCAGTATTTTTTATCCGAAGCCTCCTTCGCATCTCTTTTCATTCGGTCCGTATTATTCGGAGAATATGATTTTTAATATCGAATATATCCTATTTAATCTGAAAGAAAAATCTCCTAAAATCGCCTTTTTTTATCAGGATGACGAATTCGGAATAGAAGGCCTTACGGGTTTCAAAAAGGCAGCTGATAAATATAATCTTAATGTCGTGGCTATAGAAAAATATGGTAGGGGATCGATTGATATTAGCTCACAGGTTCACAAGTTAAAGGCCGCAAAACCGGATTACATTTTAGCATCAACTGTTCCTTCCACCTCAATTTTGCTTTTGAAAGAAGCAAGAAAAGTTGGCTTAAATATTCCCATAATTGCTCTTAATAATACAAGATTTGAACAAGTAATCAAAGTTGCTGGAGATGCTGCAGCAAATTTCTATACAGGTGAATACACTGCCCTCCCAGGCGACGAATGTCCGGGCATGAAAAGACTTATGGAGATTTGGTATAAAAATAATCCTCCCGATACTCTTCCGGCTCGATATTATATTCTTTCCCAAGTTTGTGCCATGATAATTGTAGAAGGAATAGAAATGTGCGGAGATGATTTAACGAGGGAGAATTTCGTACGTCAAGTTGAATCAATAAAAAACTTTGACACTGGCGGTATTACAGGAAAAATATCTTACTCAAAGAATGATCACTGCCCTTTATCGGAAATGTGTCTGGTTAGAGCAAACCCAAAAACGAACAGATACGAAACAATTAGCGATTGGGGATTGAACAGATTAAAAATGAGGAATAACTGATTTTTTTTGAGTTCTTATAAGACTGGTACCCTTTTTATTAGTAGAGGGAGAATGAAAGAATGCGCTTCAAAGAAACACTCGACCAGTTGGAGGAGAGACGCAAAAGATTTCTCCAGATGGGCGGACCTGAAAAGGTAAAAAGGCAGCATGACAGGGGGTGGCTTACTGCCAGGGAGCGCATTGAAAAGCTTCTGGATCCAGGTTCTTTCATGG
>ERZ795057.150-NODE-150-length-73779-cov-8.042157_pt1 | contig 73779 bp, 59 predicted proteins | sample MGYA00375141_ERZ795057 | MGnify/ENA primary metagenome ERZ795057 (study PRJEB30186, sample SAMN05720163) | activated sludge metagenome | isolation source: Anaerobic digester | place: Hong Kong | collected 2015-01-26 ...
CTTAATAATCGAAAAAACTAAACTTGAAAGTGGTCGAATATCGGGGTAGGATCACAATCAATATACCTTTCTAATTGTTATTAAATCCAAGGTTAATATTATACCTCATATCGTAATTAAATCATTAATTTAAATATCGGGAGAGTTCTGATGAATATTCATCGTTCTAAGCATATTAAAGAATCTGCCATACGCAAATTGCTAATAAATTGTAAAGGCGTATTTTCTGTTCTTTATATCCTTATAAATACTTTAATTGGTTATCCTTTTCTTTTAACAGCATCTTTACTTAAATTAATTATACCTTTACATTTTTCGAGGAAATTCTTCACGAAAATACTGATATTTATCGCTACAACATGGATTGGTAATAATAACTTTCTGTTCAGAAATCTTCTAGGTGTAAAAATAGATCTCACCGGTGATACAGACCTTGCTTCGAAAGAATGGTATATGGTATTATCAAATCATCAATCATGGTCTGATATTGTTGTATTACAAATGGTTTTCAACCGAAGAATTCCTCTTTTAAAATTCTTTTTAAAAAAGGAACTCATATGGGTTCCGCTTCTGGGTATTGCCTGGTGGGCTCTTGATTTTCCTTTTATGATGAGATATACCTCCGAATTTTTAAAGAAGCATCCTGAGATGAAAGGAAAAGATATTGAAAAAACACGTAAGGCATGCGAAAAATTTAAATACACGCCTGTTAGTGTAATGAATTTTGTTGAAGGTACAAGATTTACTCCTGCCAAGCATGAACGTCAAAATTCTCCGTATAAAAACCTGCTTAAACCTAAGGCCGGAGGCACTGGTTTTGTTTTTTCCGCTATGGGGGAGATGTTTCACTCCATTCTGAATATAACAATAAAATATCCTGAAATGGATTACAGTATATGGAGTTTTCTCTGTGGCCGTGTTCATAGTGTAAGCTTAAATATAGAAAAAATGCCTGTTGAAGAGAATCTTATTGGTGATTACGAAAATGATGAAGCATATAAAAAATCTTTCTGCAAATGGCTGAACAATTTATGGGATGAAAAAGATAAATTTCTATCTTCAATGAAATAGTTTTTTACTATAAAAATATCCGGGATTATTACAATACCGGGTATTTTTTAATATCCCTTAAGTTTTAATTCATGGACCATTTCGACATAGAATTTTTCCTCATTAAAACAGAATTCACCTGAAAGAAAATGCATTCCAATTATATCTGAATGAGAAACAGATTCCTCCCCGTCGCATAAAACAATTCCCCTGAACTCTCCCCATTTTGCAGATTTGACTGAAACAAGTCCGTCATTCGCACCCTCATATTTTTCTACTGTTTCATACATTTTACGCCATACCGGATTAATAAATCTGCTGTTTATTGAAGCTGCATAACTCTGGTAATATACAGATTCAGCATCAGGGACTTCATTATTAAAACGTTTCATGTAATCTCTTGTCAGTTCAATACCGGCATTATATGCTGATGGTGAATAATCTCCTATTGCTTTTGCAAAAAAATCTATTATATCTGGAAGTAGACTTTTTTCATCAATTTCTTTCATAATTATATCAGCCATTGCGCTTCCCCGATGAGGAGTAGCCACTGTCGTAAGGGATGCTACACTATTATTCATATCGAGTCTGCTTATCATATACCTTGCCTCAATACCACCTCTTGAATGAGCGATAATATTGACTTTCTCACTTCCGGTTATTTGAAGTATTTCTTTTATTTTCTTTTTTAATAAAATCGAGTTTTCCCTGATTGTTCCGTAAGCCTCCTGCCCTCCTGTATGCACAACAGCTCCATATTCATGAAGCTTATCCGGTACGTTCCCCCAGTATTTAATCATAACAGTTTTATCACGGAATGCGATCCCATGGACAAGAATGACAGGGTATTTCGTCTTGCAGTAATCAGGTTCTTTTTTTACAATAGATGCAGAACAGGAAAGCGCTACTGCGACAGCAACTAAAATTATTAATGAAATTCTTTTCATATTTATAAATTGTTCCTGATTATATATTAAAGTTTACAATATTCCAAAAACCGGTTTTAAAATACTATGAAAGATAAATATTATAAATGAAATTACAGTAAAGTTCTTTATTTTTTTTTAAACCTGGTTTAATCAGGTGTTTATTTTAACCTGTAAAATTATAGAGGGTAAAAGTTGATAGAAAAAATGATTCTCTGGGTATGTCTTGCCCTCCTTTTTCTGCATGAAATGGATGCAGTAAGGGGGACTGAATGGAAAATGATGATTTACATGAACAAACTGGATTATGAAACCGGTACAAAATCATTTATTGCCGCACATTTTATTATGTTTATTGCTATTTTTTATATGTTTGAATTTTATTTTAATATCCTATACTGGTTTATATGCATTTTTTTTCTGTTTCATCAGTTGCTGCACTTACTTTTCAAAACCCATCAGGAAAACAGGATGGAAAGCAGATTTTCCAGAGTGATCGTTTATTTAATGACAGCCGTATCTTTTTCCGGAATTATTTACGGATTACTTTTTAATAACAATTAAACAGAAATTAATGAAATTTAAAATATCGAATATTTTTTTCATATTATTAATCTTCAGTTCGGCATATTCCCAGCAGAATCCATCAGGAATCGACTGGAAATATATAGATGCCGGGGTATACAGGATCATATTCCCTGAAGAGATAACTCCCGCCGGTAAGCGAATGGCTGACCTGATGCTTCATTATGAAAAATATAATTACGCAAGTATCAGAACAAAGGCGCGTAAAATTCCCATAGTCCTTATTAATCAGAATGCAGAGGCAAACGGTTTTGTGTCACCGGCTCCATTTTATTCCCACTGGTATACGACTCCATCATCATTCGACGGTATTGAATGGTTCAGGGGACTAGCCATCCATGAAGGACGTCACATGGTTCAGATGAACAAACTTAAGGACGGAGGCGGGAAAGGCGCCTGGAGGGTACTCTTTGGAGATTACGGTACCCTTATATTTGAAGTTCTCTATGTTCCCATGTGGTTTATGGAGGGGGATGCGGTTACAATGGAGACAGCCCTCACAAAAGGCGGTAGAGGGCGGCTTCCCTACTTCACCCTCTGGCAAAGGGGCCTTGAACTTTCCGACAAAAGATATTCCTACTATAAAAACTATCTCGGCTCGTATAGTTCTCTCTATCCGCGTAACGATTATTACAGGCTTGGTTATCTTTTATGTTCATATATACAAAGACATTATGGTGTTGATGTCTGGAACAGTGTACTTGATTATACAGGTAAATATTTTCTGTTTTACACATTCGACAGCTCCCTCAAAATAGCAACGGGTAAATCGATCACAGAGCTTTATGATGACGCGCTGAATGAATATAATTTATTGTGGGACAGGCAGATCAGCGGATTAAATTTTACAGATTCAGTAAAAAAATCCTATCATGAATACGACAGTTTTGACAGCTATCTTTTCCCTTCTTACGGAAACGAAGGCGCAATAAACGTCCTTAATTTTTCCGGCGACAGAGACCTTACCATCGGTGAACTGGATGAAAACGGTAAGTATCATGAAACCAGAAAAGTTCCGTATGAAGTAATGTACGGCATGATGCAGAATGAACGTACATTGTCTGCAGGAGGGGGAAAATTCCTCTGGCGGGAAACTGTTCCGGATCCAAGATGGGGCTATAGGGGATATCTTGATATTAAACTTTATGATTCAATCGAAGATGAATCAATGTGGCTCACTAAGAACCGCAGATTTATTGCTTCCGCAATTTCTTCTGACGGTTTAAATGCTGCTGCTATTGAATATACTCATGATTTAAAATATAAAATTTCATTTTTTAATTTAACTGCAAAATCTGAAATAAAGTCTGAAAATATAAATAATGCAGGGCATTTGTTTGATCCTGCTATTTCTGATGATGGAAAAACGGTAGCCATTTCATGCTTAGCGGATAACGGTAATGCCCTCCTGCTGTATAATAAAGAAACGGGAAAAACCATTAACCTGACAGGATATACATTTAATGAACGTTTCAGATCTCCATACTTTTACGGTAAATATCTTCTATATGTTTCTGATTACTCTGGAATAGATAACATTTACGCGATTGATCTCAATAATAAAAAACAATATCAGGTTACTTCTGTAAAATTCGGGGCTTATTACCCCTGTGCGGACTCAACGACCTCAACCCTGCTCTTCAACAATTACACCGTTAACGGCTATTCAGTTGCAAGCATGAAACTCAATCCTGATAATTGGACTCCAATAAAAAAAGTTGAAAGAAGAATCATAGACACTATTGAACCAATTGCAAAACAGGAATTAAAAGGGGATTTCAATCAGGCATACAACGTTCCCGCAAATAATTTTGAAGTAAAAGATTATTCGATACTAAAAAACTGTATTAATATAGCAGGATGGATCCCATATTTCAACTCTACTGATTCAGAATTTTCCGTATCCCTTATATCAAGGGATGTATTACATACCACTGACTTACTCATATCTTATATCAGAAATTTTAATGAAGATACTGACGCAGGTGCTGCGACGATGATTTACAGTTATTTCTACCCGGTATTTACTCTATCAGGGATTTATGGCAACAGGGCGGTAAAAGTTGACAATGACACAGATGACAGTGAACTGGACTACGTTACATGGAAAGAGAGTACTGCAAAGGTAGGAATCAGCTTCCCTCTGAACTTTTCCAGGGGAATTCATACTACATCTCTGAATTTTGGTTGCGAAGGCGGATATATACATATCACTGACAAGACCCAGGAAAACTATAATATTTATAATGATATCAATGCTGACGGTAATCTTTATTATTATAAATATTTCATGTCATTAAGTCAATTAATCCGCGGCGCACTGTATTCTGTTACTCCGGGAACAGGGGAGATTTTGACACTTGCTTACACTCATACTCCTCATGAATCAGATTACAGAGGCAGTATTTTTACAGCAGATCTTACACTCTATCTTCCTGGAATTACAGACACACAGGGTATTATTCTGAATGGGAACTACGAAAAGATAGATTACAAAAACTACATCTTTCCTTCTGAAGACCTCTTCCCCCGGGGTTACGATTCTGTAAGATACGAAGAGTTTATTCAGGGAGGAATTGATTACGCATTTCCTATAGTCGACTTTTCACTTAACATATGGAAGCTTGTTTATTTTAAAAGAATTAATGGTGCTTTTTTTTATGACATAGGGGCAGGCAAATCTGATAAAGAATACATTTATTATAAATCAGCCGGTATTGAACTCACGGCAGAACAGAATCTCCTGTCAAACATCTATCTTGCCATTGAAGCGGGATTAAGATACTCCTACTGTATTGATACTTCTGAACATGTTTACGAATTTGTGATTAAGGTACCTGTATATTAAGTAATCACATTATAATAATCAAAAGAATAAATATTACTGATAATAAGTTGAATTTTTAATCCCGGAAAATTAGCTATGAAAAAAATCTATCTTGCACCTATAAAAGGAATAACAGACAGAATCTACAGAGAAATATTTGGTGCATCCTTTTCAGGAATTGAACTGGCTGTTGCCCCCTTTATAACAAACTCAGTTTCAGAAAAAAAAATAAATGATGTTTCCCCTGCGGGTAATATAAACCTGAAGACTATTCCCCAGATACTTACCGGAATACCTGAAGACTTTATTGCACTGGGAAAAAGGCTCGCAGATAGCGGCTCGGACAGATTAAACTGGAATCTGGGCTGCCCCTTCCGCAAAGTGCTTGATAGAAATGAAGGAGCCGCGATTTTAACTTCTCCTCAACGTATTGAACAGTTCCTCGAAAAAGTTTTCAGAATCGAACTTCCGCTGATTTCAGTAAAGATGCGTCTTGGCAGGTACAGTTCAGATGAAATATTCAAAGTGCTGGAAATTATGAATAACTACCCCATAGATCAAATAATAATACACGCACGAACAGCGGAACAGATGTATAACGGTGAGATCAATCTTTCATTTTTCAATGAAGCTCTAAAAATATCTAAACACCCGGTTATTTATAATGGTGATATCACTCACAAAACCGACATAAATAACTTAAATTCAAAAACATCAGATGTTTCAGGATGGATGGCAGGGAGGGGGATTCTAATGAATCCTTTCCTTGCTGAAGAGATAACTGTTGATAAAATAATTCCGGATAATGAAAAGATTTCCCGGATCAGAACTTTTACAGATAAACTTTTTGAAGCATATTGTAATGAACTTGATTCACCGGCACATATCCTTGATAAAATAAAAGGTGTATGGACTTATCTTGTCTTTTCTTTTGAAAACGGAAATAAAATTATTAAAAAGATAAAAAAAGCAAAAAGCATTAACCACTATAAAGATGAGATTAAACGAATATTCGACTCAGAATTGATTATTATAACACCGGTTTCACGCTTATACAAATAGATGATAACCCGTCATATATCCGGGTTATCATCTGCTCCAGAGCCTTAACAGTTTTTATATTTTCTTTGCCGGACAAGGACCTTCTGTTCTCTCCCCTCCGGAACTTAACCGTATGCTCAAAAATTTTATTGAAATTGCAGTTCCGTTGTAAGCAAATCGCAATTCTTAATATTTCCACCCGAGTATCCCCAATCCGATTATATTCATTATTATCGGAACAGAATACAGCAGGCCAATAAATCTGATTTTTGCATTAATTGTTTTAAGTGAAATAACAAGTATGCATGAACAGAAAAACCAGAAATATCCGATAATAAATATAAGCCATACACCGCCAAAAGATCTATACCAGAAAGGGTATTCCCATACCAGGTGTCCGCCTTTATTAAGAAGGCATTCAACGAATACGCAGAAAGCTGAGAAAAGAAAAGCCATAAACCATTTCTCTGGAAGCCCGAGTATCTTTAACTCTTTATTCTCTGTAAGTGAATGATAAAAAATTATTCCAGCTATGGCAAACATAAACATTATTTCTATGTTCCAGCCAACCAGCGTACGCAATGCAGTCTCTCCTGGTGCTGTCCAGAATGCGGATCTTCCGGAGAAAACCATTACCCATCCGTTCCACGTTTCATTAAAAAAGTCTGAACCGAATAATGCAAGTCCGCAAAAAACCGCATTCCAGTTACCGGTTCTTTTTGCATCTTTAATTTCTTTTGCATAAATATACATGACAATAGCAAGAAGCGGTATAACATACCATTTTAATGTTGAAAGATCTCTCAGGCCGTTTAGAGCCTGAACTGTTGCCTCAGTCATTTCAATCCCCCGGTATAAAATTTATTTTTGATAAAACACTGATGAATTATTTCATCAAAAATTCATCAGGTTGATTAAACTTTATACTCCTATAAAAAAATTACAAACATTATTCGATATAAAGAAAAGTTTTATAAGGGATTATAAATACTTTCGTAGTATTTCTTTCACGAAGCTATTATCTGCTTTATGAAATTTCAGGAATTCATTAATCACACAATTTTTTGAGGGCTGTTATATGTATTTTATGTTCACTATCCGCAACAAACTCTTAAAACTGTTTTTTTTATTCCACAAAAAAATAGCTGCCCCGAAAGAGGCAGCTATTTGAGTAATCATAATTAACTGTTAATTACAGGTTAGCCATGATACCAGGAACAACTTCAAAGAGGTCAGCAACTATTCCATATGTTGCAATATTGAAAATAGGAGCTTCCGGGTCTTTGTTTACAGCAACGATGCATTTAGAACCTTTCATACCTGCAACGTGCTGTACAGCACCTGAAATACCGAGTGCAAGATAAAGATCGGGAGTTACAGTTTTACCTGACTGACCAACCTGTCTTGATGCTTCTGTCCAGCCGGAGTCAATTACAGGACGTGAACCTGCATATTCGCCGCCGAGTTTCTGTGCAAGCGGAATAACGATGTCTTTGTATTTGTCAGCGTCTTTAAGTCCACGACCGCCGGATACAATAACTTTCGCCTGTGAAATATCAACTCCACCCGCAGATGTAGCAATAACTTCTTTAACTTTAGTTCTTATTTCGCCAAAAGATGCAGATACAGCTGTTACACTGCCTGCTGCTCCTGCTTCTGCAGGATCATATGCGCCTTTTTCAACTGAAATAACAAATTTATCTGTTGTAACAGATTTTGTTTCCTGGAGTTTACCATTATAGATGTTTCTTGTGCAAACAAGTTTGCCGCCTTCAGCAACAACTTTATTTACGTTAGAAACTATACCAGCGCCGATAGCCATAGCAGCTTTAGCAGCATAGTCAACACCATCATATGTATGAGGAACAAGAACGCCTTTTACATCCTGTGATTCAACAACAGCTTTAACAGCCTGTGTATAACCATCAGCTGTGTATGCTGCCACTGCCGCATCAGTAACTGATAATACAGTAGGAATGTAATTTGCAACTTCTTTCGCAATAGCATCATCTTTTGCGAAAACAGCAGCAGCCGGCTCGAGACCGAGTGCAGGTGCGATTTCTTTAGCTACCCTGCAGAGCTCGAGTGTAGCAACGCTTAATTTACCATCTCTGTGTTCTGCGACTACAAGTAATTTAGCCATTATCAGATCCTCCCACCTTATATCACTTTCGCTTCATTTTTGAGTTTATCAACAAGTTTCGCAGCCGCTTCTGCAGGAGCACCCTGAATTATCTCTGCCATAGAATCAGATACAGGAACAAACATCTTGATAAACGCAGTTCTCGCTGAAGCTGATACACCGAGGTCTGCAGCTGATTTTGTGTCGAGCTGTTTTTTCTTCGCTTTCATGATACCGGGAAGAGTCGGATATCTTGGCTCGTTAATACCTGACTGAATTGAAAGCATTGCAGGTCCTGCGAGTTCAAGAACTTCATTAAGTCCGCCTTCGAGCTCTCTGTTGAGAGTAAAAGCTTTTCCGTCAGCTGTGTCGATTTTAACAACGTTTGTACAGTGAGGAATTCCAAGAAGATCAGCAACCATTACACCGGTAACCGCTGCCTGAAGGTCTTCTGACTGAACGCCTGTAAGAACGAGATCAACTCCGCCAATCTGTTCAATTGCTTTTGCAAGTGCGTTTGCAATAACAAATCCGTCAGCATCATAAACTGATGCATCAGTAATGTGGATTCCCCAATCAGCTCCCATTGCATAAGCCTGCCTTATATCCTTGGCAGCTCTGTCAGGGCCAGCTGATACTATAACTACTTCGCCGCCGAGCTTCTCTTTTAACTGGAGGGCTGCTTCAACAGCATAGTTATCGAAGTCGTTGATTTTAAAAGCGATTTGTGATTCATCGACTTTTTTGTCATCAACAATCTTAAACTTAGATTCCATATCCGGAACCTGTTTCAGACAGACAACTATCTTCATTACCATACTCCCTTAATTGAATTTTTATTTGTTATTCACTAAAGTTAAAGTAAGTCTATTAGCATTTATTACTATAGTTAGTATAAATGTCAATATAAATCTATTCAAAATTAATAAAATAAACACAGTTTACATATATGTTTAATTATAATTTGTATAAGTTCTAATAATTCTGTACGCTTTATTGAACATGGATAAACTAATCTTTATTTATTTTAAGAACTTAAAAAGTTTTAAATATCTTTTCTGATTATCTAATCAATAAAAAAAAGGAAGAAAAATGCCGTCCGGATTCTGATTCCGGACGGCTCATCTGTTGCTTTACTTAATCAGTTCAAAAACAGATGCCGCTGCAGGCCCCCCGCCTGCGCAAAGTGAAGCAACACCATATTTTACATCACGTTTTTTCATTTCATGAAGAAGTGTTGTTATGATTCGGGCACCGGTCTGACCAACCGGATGTCCGAGAGCAATCCCGGAACCATTGACATTAATTATCTCAGTATTAATTTTCAGTTCCCTGTTACATCCGATGATCTGAGCGGCAAATGCTTCATTCAGCTCCCATAATCCGATATCACTCATGCTTAAACCGGCAAATTTAAGCGCTTTCTGTACTGCCGGGACAACCCCCATTCCCATAACCGTTGGATCAACTGCAGCTGATGCAGTTGAAATAATTCTGGCTACAGGTTTCATTCCCAGCTTTTTTGCTTTTTCAGCATTTGCGAGCACAAGCGCAGCGCCGCCATCATTGAGAGAGGATGCATTTCCGGCTGTCACACTACCATCCTTTTTAAAAGCGGGCTTAAGCTTGCCAAGGGATTCCATCGTGACATTTTCACGAGGATGCTCATCAGTATCAAAAAGAAATTCCCCCTTCTTTGTTTTTATTGTTACAGGTGTTATTTCGTCTTTGAATTTTCCGGATTTAATAGCAGCAACGGCTCTGCGATGACTCATCAATGCCCATTCATCCTGTTCTTCTCTGCTGATTTGATATTTATCGGCAATATTTTCAGCAGTGATCCCCATATGATAATTATTGAATGCGTCGATCAATCCGTCATAAAGCATATGATCAACTAAAGCAGAATCCCCCATTCGTAATCCATGTCTTGCTTTCATGGACATGTATGGCGCATTACTCATGCTCTCATACCCTGCAACAAGCTCAATCTCCGTTTTGCCGAGTATGATCTGCTGAGACGCAATTTCCAAAGCCCTCATTGAAGAGGGACAAAGCTGATTAATTGTTACCGCTACAGTTTCAGCCGGACATCCCGCACCGAGACATACCTGCCTGCCGGTGTTACCTTTACATCCTGCCTGTAAAACATTTCCGGTAATAACCTCATCCACCTGTTCAGGTTTTATACCTGCTTTTTCAAGAGCTGACTTCGCCGCCGTTATTCCCAGATCAACAGCAGGTATGCTGCTTAACGCTCCAAGGAAATCTCCAATCGCCGTGCGACTTGAAGATAAGACGACAACCTCCTTCATTAAATCCCCCCGTAATTTTATTTTATATTTTTCTTATGGGAAGAAAAAATTAACATTTAAAAGCCTACTATTGCAAGTAATATTTTTTATATTTACACGATGTTCTTGAAAAAATTACAGTTTTCCTATCTTGTACTAATTTATATATGGAAAAATATTATTAAAGATAAAAAATAGAGATTATATCTGACCGGTCGGAAACAAATTAACTCTTTAGTTGCACCATTTTAAATAAAAAAAGGGGGGGGATTTAAAAACAATTATATTTAAAGTAAAAACTCTTTTCATAAAATTAATTTTTTTTATTTTTGTCTACCCTATTAAAAAATCTTACTTACGGCCGGAACGATGAAAAATCCCGGCCGCAAAATCTATCTGTAAAAATTTTTTATCTCATCAATAATCTTATCTGCAGGTATATTTACTATCTCTTTTTTACCTCTTTCTTTGAGTTCAAGTTCTCCGTTTGCGAAGAATCCTTTCCCGGCTGTAATTCTTAACGGGATACCTATTAGATCCGCATCTGCGAACTTGAATCCGGGACTGGCTTTTCTGTCATCATATAAAACATCAATACCCGCATTTAACAGTTTATCATATATTTCATCAATTGATTTTATTTCTTCATCAGTCTTTGAAATACCTACAAGATGTACATGGAACGGAGTAATCTCTTTTGGCCAGATAATACCACGTTCATCGCTGCTTTGCTCAACAACAGCAGCCATAGTCCTGTTAACCCCGATACCGTAACACCCCATAATAGGAGTTACAGCTTCTCCATTTTCGTCAAGAACGGTGAGATTCATTGCCCTGGTATACTTGTATCCCAGCTTGAATATATGGCCTACCTCTATACCTTTTTTTTCATACATTTCACTGCCGCATTTAGGACAGGTATCCCCTTCTCTGGCGGATGTTATATCCGCCTCTTCTTTTATGTCAAAATCACGTCCTGGATTAGCGCCGGTATAATGGAAATCTTTTTTATTTGCACCGGTAATCGCATTACTAATATTTTTAACTGAAATATCAAAAATTATTTTTGAATTATTAAGACCAGCAGGTCCGGCAAATCCATAAGGGGCCCCGGTAAACTGCTCGACAACATCATCCGAAGCAAGGCCTAATTCAACAGCGCCTGTATGATTTTTAAGTTTATGCTCATTGACTTCCCTGCTTCCCGGCACAACGACCATGAGCGGTTTACCGTCAGCGACGTAAATTATACTTTTCAGAAACCTGTCCTCATCACATTTAAAGAATTTAACAAGGTCCTCTATTGTCTTTACATCAGGTGTATGAACTTCCTTGATTTCTTCAGTTTCACCTTTTGGCTCCGGGACAATTCTTTTATACTCCGCCTTTTCACTGTTGGCCCTGTATTCACAATTTTTACACAGCAGGAGGACTTCCTCTCCTATTTCTGAAGCCACCATAAATTCTTCGGAAGTGCTCCCTCCCATGTTGCCTGAATCCGCCTGCACGGGAATAGTCACAAGACCACACCTTTCAAAAATTCTCCTGTAGGCCTTAGCCATGGCATTATACGATTCATCAAGCCCCTTCTGGTCAAGATCAAAGGAATATGCATCTTTCATTATGAATTCCTTGCTCCTTATAACTCCAAACCTCGGTCTGATCTCATCCCTGAATTTAGTGTTAATCTGATACAGGTTAAGAGGAAGGTCCCTGTAGGAGGAGACAAAAGAACGAACAAGATTTGTGAATGCCTCCTCATGAGTCGGCCCCAGGGCATATTCGAGTCCGTTTCTGTCCTCAATTCTGAAAAGTTCAGGCCCCATTGTATTCCAGCGGCCAGATTCCTTCCAGTAGTCGGCATTTGTTAGTTCAGGCATAAGACACTCATGAGCCCCTGATCGATCCATCTCCTCTTTAACTATATTAATAATTTTTCTCAATACTTTTAATCCAAGCGGAAGATACGCGTACATGCCCGCTGATTCCTTACGCATAAGGCCTGCACGAAGCATTAACCTGTGACTTAATACAACCGCATCTGACGGGTTCTCCTTTAGAGTCGGGAGAACATATTTAGAAACTCTCATATATTAACCTCTGGTATAATTTCATCATATAATAAAGATTCATGTTAAACTTGCAGAGAGGTTATTTTATTTCAAGAGTTTTTCTTGGTGATTTCATTGAGGTACCGGACAAAGGTTGTAAAATGGTATATCTTTCTTCAGTTATAAAAATAGAATACATTTTAAGATCATAAAGAATTAAATAAAATAATAATTATTTGAATTAATCATTCAGAAAACAACAAAATGTTTGACTAAAAGATTTATTTAAAAAAAAGTATCTGATACAATATAGTTTTTTTAAACAAAAATAAAAGCCGGTCTCAAATTCCAAATATAATATACAAATCTTTTATATGGTGCTGTGTTTTAACTGCATGGAATTTTTAATGCCTTATACCAGCCTGTATAAATTCCGGGGGAAGTCTGTATGCGCATATTCAAAATTGTTAACTCAAAATTATTTTACAGGTATTCTGAAGAAGATGCTTTTATACAATCGTTTTCAAAATTTCTTTTTTATCTCTCTGCTTTCTTTTTCATAATGATGACAGTCCTTTTTTTTATAAATCTGAAAAAGCTTGGGTTTATAAGCTCATTTGCTACGAGCGGCACTTCATGCATCTCAGCATCAATCGCCATGTTTCTTATAGTTAGAGGTAAAGTTCGGCAGGCAGGTATCCTGCTTGTAATTCTACAGACACTTATAATATTACTGGGAGGATATATGCGTTCTCCCGAAATGGCATTGATCACTGTTGCCTTTTTCTGTTTTCCAACTGTCCTACTTGCTGTTGTTTTTTCAGACATGTGGGTACACATAACAGCACTATTAGTACTCATTTCAGCTCTCATAACAAATATGCTTCGATTTAATATTTCAGCAGTTGAAGTCAGCCCTGAAATTCTTAACGATATGCTCATAAGGGGTACAGTTATAAGTATAGCGACACTTCTGCTCATCTATACAATATCAATTATCACGATAAGATCATTAAATATTACTCTGTCTATGAGCAGAGATGAAACAAAAAAAAGTAATGAAAAGAACACGCACATTATTGAACTGATTGATATGATCCGTAAATCATATAATGAGCTTAACGATGCCATTATTATCACCGACAGGGCTGTTTTAAGTATATTTTCAAATATACAGACTGAAGCTGCAACAATTGAAGAACTTGTTGCATCCATTGAAGAGATATCTTCAACAACTACAAGTGTTGAACAGGCGACCAGTGACCAAAACCAGTCAGTTAACGAGTTAAGTGAGAGTATTCAATCACTGTCTGAAATAATTGACAGTCTTTTACAATTCGGTACTGAACTTCAGAAAGAATTTATATCCATTACCCGGATATCAAATGAAGGTAAAACATCTTCAAGTGAACTTAACGAAGTGAACAAAAAAACATTGATGAACTCTGAGAACATGCAGATTATAGCTGAAATAATTGATAATTTTTTTGAAAAGATTAATCTCCTTTCATTAAATGCTTCAATAGAAGCAGCACGGGCCGGTGAACACGGAAGAGGTTTTGCTGTTGTTGCGGATGAAATTGGAAAGCTTGCAGACAATTCATCGAGCGAATTAAAAAAAATTAAAGACCTTATTGAAACAGGAAAAAGCGATGTCAATTTCTCTAATTCAATAATAGAAAAGATTATTATGTTTATTCAAACACTGGATGCAAGCATAAACAGTGTCCAGGCCAAAGCTGTCAATACGATGAAAATTATTTCAAGCCAGAAAAATATTCAGGGGGACATGATTCTAAGAAATAAAAATGTTTTTGAAAAATCTGACTTTATTAAAAGTGCATCATCAGAACAGGCAATAGCAATTCAGGAAATAGCAAAATCAATTGAAAATACAAACAGTCTTGTACAGGAAAATACAAAGAGCGCAGAATCACTCAGCACAAGTTATGATAGACTGAAATCCATAGCTGATGAATTAAAAATTATAATGGAAGATAAAAAAAGATTTTAGTTTTTTTGAAATTAAAAATTTTTAAGATTTAACCAGAACTCTTCTTCCCTGTTTTCAGAAAACATTTCATAATGTTTAGACGATATTTGCGGTAAGGTTTTCATTGTATACGAGTTTTTTAATTTTATAAGTGTATCGATCTCCTTTTCCGCATCTATACGTATATTTGAAATAGAGCCATCAGAACCGGTTAAGATCAACGTAAATCTGGCAAAACCTTCGGAGATCCCTGTTGAAGATTCCGTCAGTGTTTCATTCAAAACATAATACCAGAGCTGAAGGAATCCCTCTTTATCGTTTTCACCATGACATTCAACCCTTGGCGGGTCCCGTTCTTCTCTAAAGCCGAATGTATCTTCATAAATAAGTTTCCACATTTAATAATGTATCCTCTGGTATATCCGATTATAAATAATTATACTTAACCATCATCAACCCATCCATTCTCCGAATACAATTATAAGTTTATTTTCTGAAAATATTTTTTGCCTCACTGCTTACAGCTGCAGCTAGATTCTGCCTGGACATACGGGCCATCATATAATAAAGGGCTTCATGTTTTTCCTTCATGTCCAGCGGTCTTTCAAAAAAATATTCCGCGGCTACAGCGATAAATTCCGATCTGCTTGTAAGCGCATATTCTCTAAAATCAGATTCATTCTGCCTGATTTTTTCCATTTCATAATCAATTATTTTTTTCCATTTCTTTCTGTCTTTTTTTGACAGAATGGGTTCAGGAGGGATCCCGTCTATAGCACCACTTTTTTCATCAATTTTATGTACGAATTCATGTATACCGATATTATAGCCGTTACTTTTTTTAAAATTATCAATCAGCGTATTTCTTGACAGATAAACTGAAGTTTTATTATGAACAACAAGCCCAAGTACATCATCCTTGCATTTTAACAATTCTATATTTTCATGAAGATTATCCTTACATATAAAAACATCAGAAACATGTGAATAATTCCAGTCAGGAATTTTGAAAACAGGAATAATTGCCGCAGCTCCGATTAGAACTTTTGTCACTTCATCAACTTCCATATTAACTCCTGTTATCATAACTTCTTCAAGGAAAATTTGAATTTTCTTTATAAAATAATATTTTTCATCATTTCCAAGTTGATTAAAATACGGAACATGCTCTTTAAGAATAATACTCCAATCATCAGGATACGGGGTAGATATTACAGTCTTTCTTTTTCTGTATTTTCTTGTAAAATAAAGATTTGATAAAAGAAAAACTGAAATCCCTGCCAGGGCTCTCATGTCATATGCAAGTTTTATTCCATAGGGGGGGTGAGAAAAAATTCCCGCAATTATAACAGCAAGGATAAACGCAAAGCTAAATGAGAGAACTCTGTTTATTTTATATCCCCTGGTGTACAAAAGTTCAATTTTTGTCTGAAACATAACTATCGATTTCTGATAAAACTTATAAAAAAATAGTTAATTTATCTCATAATTTTCAGTATTTATTCCTTAACATATTTCAGTTAAAAATGTTCTGTAACCCCCGCCGCCTTCGGCGGCAGGGGTATATAATTTTTACTTTTTATACTAAAATATTTTTTCTGGAATTATTACTGTATAATTTTATACTTTTTATATACATACTTATTAATTCAGTCAATAATTTAGTTAATTTTTATTACGAATTTATAATTATGCAACAAGATAATATTTAATGAATTTTTATTGCCATTATTATTAGTAATGGTAAAAATAATCAATTTATCCTATCTGTCATTTATCACATACCATGTTTACCTATATACAATAACTAAGACTTTTCGGGGTCAGGGGATGTTAAAAGAACTACAAAGACGCTATCATGAAATTGAAGATCTGGATGGATGGAGAAACTGGATGATTGATGTTATATCTCTTATCTTCGTTTTTACCCTTCCGCTTAGTCTTGTTTTGATGTTTCCTCTTTTCATTAAGAACAGGCAATACATATTAATTATATTTGATGTCTCTTTATGGCTTCTACTCCTGTTACGTGTTTTTATTCCGGGTAATCGTAAAAAGATTAAAATTTATACATTACTTGCTCTCTTCTGCACAATGACTGCCGGATTTTTTATCATTCTCGGCCCCAATTACGCCCGTCCTGCATGGCTGATAACATGCGCAATAATGTTTGCCATATTCGCCGGCACGAAAGCAAGTATTACCTATATAGCTTTAAGTTCTTCTTTCCTTATTTTTCTTTATTATACAACCCCTCAAACGAATAACGCGTGGCAGGCAACCCATGCTGACGGGATATTTAACTGGTTAATTTATATTCTAAACACTTCACTATTATCTCTTCTTGCCGCATTATCTACTTCTTTTATTATACCCAGACTCAGTTTTTCACTCGATATTGAACGAAAAACAAGGATGGAACTTCAGGCAGCGATGGAAGAGCTTGAGGCTTCCAATGAAGAGTTCGAGGCAATCAATGAAGAGCTGATACATTCACAGGAAGAACTTAGAGCAAGCGAAATAATGTATCGTGAACTATCCGAGCTTCTCCCTCTTACGATATTCAGATGTGATACGAAAGGGAAAATAATATACGCTAATCCTCAGGCCTTCAAAGATTTCAGATATGATGCATCTGATCTTGAAAACAACATAAATATAGAACAGCTTTTTGAAGATCACGAACGTCATAAAACAGTTAAATTATTTGCTAATTTTAAAAAACATCCGCTTACAACTCACAGTGAATTTACCATGAAAAGAAAGGACGGAACAACGTTTCCGTCGATAATATACATCGCCCCGATTAAAAATAACGGCAGTTTTTCCGGAATTCTGGGTGCGATCCTTGACATCTCTCAACGTGTGGAGATGGAAAAAGAAAATCGTAAAATTCAGGAACACCTGATGCAAATACAAAAACTTGAAGCCATAGGCACACTTGCAGGTGGAATTGCTCACGATTTTAATAATATACTGACCGGAATTATAGGTTATACCGAACTGGCCAGAGATTGTTCAAGCGACAACGAAGTAAAAGAGAATCTTTCAAATGTTCTTAAATTCAGCAGCAGGGCATCAGATCTGGTAAGACAGATACTCGCGCTAAGCAGACAGCATGAATTTTCAAAAAAACCGATAGATATCGTAATGGTTATCGATGAAGCGATCAAATTATTAAGAGCTTCACTCCCCTCCACTATTACAATAGAAATGAACGATAACTCTTCACTTAAAACAATCAAGGCTGACTCCACTGAGATACTTCAGGTTATAATGAATCTCGGAACAAATGCCGCACATGCGATGAAAGAACATGGAGGATTATTAAAGATTGATGTATACAATGATAAACCATCCGATACAGGTTCATCCATCGCAAAGCTGATTAAAATTATTATTTCTGACACAGGGAAAGGTATCCCCGAAAATATAATTAACAGAATATTCGATCCATTTTACACCACAAAAGCTGCAGGAGAAGGAACAGGTCTTGGCCTCTCAATTTCTCATAGTATAATAAAGGATTGCGGTGGAACTGTAACTGTTTCAAGTTCGATAAATCAGGGAACAACCTTTAAAATTACGCTTCCTCTTTATATTGGTGAAATAAAAGTTAAAAATAATATTGAGAATGAAGCTTATTTAACCGGGACCGGTAATATTCTTGTAATTGATGATGAAGAACCGATTGCATATATGGAAAAGGTTATGCTTGAAAAACTGGGATATTCAGTATATGTATGCAACGGAGGTATCGAAGGCCTTGAGGTTTTTAAAGCAAGACCTGACAAATTTGATCTTATAATAACTGATCAGACTATGCCGGAAATTACCGGAGCGGAATTAACTCTTGAAATACGTAAAATGAATCCGGATATTCCCGTTCTATTATGTACCGGTTACAGTGAACAGGTCTCAACTGATAATGCTGCTTCATTCGGTATTAATAGTATACTCTATAAACCCCTCACACTGCCCGTACTTTCAAATGAAGTCTATAGAATTCTAAACAATAAATTATAATCTGATAATATCAACCGAGAAATTTTATAATTTGATTAATAACTTCTTCAAATTCTTTACCACTGCAGTCAACAATTATATCAGCATGCTCTTCATATAGAGGTTCTCTTATCTCATATACATCATGTAAAGACTGGTCAGAAGACATTACTATTCCCCGCGATTTAAAATTCATAATTCTGGTTGTAATCGTTTCATAATCGACTTTAAGATATATCATCGTACTGAGATTGCTAAGGTACAGCATTGTATTTTCACAAAGAACCGCGCTGCCGCCTGTAGCTATTACAGCCTTATTATAATCATATGAAGTAATAACCCTTGATTCAATATTTAAAAACCCGTTAATCCCATCAGTATCAATGATATCCTGAAGCAATCTCTCTTCCTTATTCTGTATAAGAATATCAGTATCAACAAAAGTATATCCCAGTAATTTAGCGAGGACGATACCTAATGTGCTTTTACCTGAGCCGGGCATTCCTATGAGAGATATATTATTCATAGTAATATTTAAAAAAGCCTCCTATATTAAATTATAAATTTTAATAGAAACCGTGTAATAAAAAAACCGGAATAATTAAAAATATCCGGTTTAATATTAAATTTTAATCTGAATTACATAACTGCTGATTGTGCAGCATTCAGATAGATGCACTTAAGAGTTATTATGAAAGCCCATTACACACCTTAAAACGACGTGCAAGGGAAGATTAACTAATTTTTTTTATCAAGTTCTCTTAAAGCCTTTCTATCCATCTTTCCTATTGACGTTTTCGGAATATCATCTGAAAATTCAACATATTCAGGACATTTATACGCAGCCAGCTGCGACTTGCAGAATTCCTTGACTTCATCCTCTGTCAAAGTTTCACCATCATGAGGCACGATGTAAGCTTTAACTGTTTCCCCGGAGAGTTCATGAGGAACACCGATAGTACACGCCTCTTTTACCTTAGGATGAGTATAAAGTACCTCATCAATATCCCTGGGATATACATTAAAACCGCTCCTGATTATCATGTCTTTTTTTCTGTCGACAATAAAAATATAACCATCTTCATCCATGTAGCCGATATCACCGGTAAAAAGATACCCGTTTTTATCAAATACATTCGCTGTTTCAGAGGGATTATTCCAGTATTCTTTCATTACCTGGGGTCCCATCGCAATTATCTCACCGGATTCACCAAGCGGCATCTCTTTTGAACTGTCATCGACATCAACTATTTTTAAAATCGTATTAGGAAGAGGTACACCTACACTTCCGACTTTCGCCCTGTTTACCGGGTTAATAGTAACGATATTAGTCGTTTCAGAACTTCCGTATCCTTCCATAACAGCAGCACCGGAGATCTCTTTCAGCTTTTTAATTGATTCTACCGGCAGAGGCGCGGAACCGCAGAAAAATCCTTTAATGTTTTTCAGTTTTGATTCACCAATCTTGGGATGGAGTATCATCGCATTTACAAGTCGCGGTATGGTACACCACACTGTGGGTTCAAGTTTATTAATATTTTCAAGAATCAGGTCAACATCAGGCTGTGGTACAAGTATAATTGAACCCGCACCCAGGAGCGTCATATTCACGTTTGTGTTCCAGCCGTACACATGGAAAAGAGGTATAACGCAGAGGTTCCTCATTTCAGAAATGTCTATTGCCCCTCCTACCCAGAAGCCGTGCTGTTCACACATGGAAAGGATATTTCTGTTTGTCAGGCAGCACCCTTTAGATACGCCTGTTGTTCCCCCTGTATACTGAAGCATTGCGATATCATCAGCTTTAATCTCAACAGTTGGTTCTTCATCCCTTCCATCTTTAATCAGTTCATCAAAATCGTAGCAGTTTTCTCCACCTTCCACCTTCGGCGCACCCTGGGGATTTACTACTACCACCTTTTCAAGAGTGCAGTCCTTATCTTTCTGTAGAGCAAATGCTTTTTCAGCAAATATTGAAAGAACTATACATACTTTTGAAGAACAGTCGTTAACCTGCTGTTTCAGCTCCGGCAGAGTATAGAGAGGATTAAGGCCAACATTAATACTGCCGGATTTATATCCTGCCTGAATAGCAATTACATGCTGGGGAATATTAGGCATAAGGAAAACAACCCTGTCCCCTTTTACTACGCCAAGTTTATCACTTAAAGCGTTTGCAAGCTTTCTTGCCATAGTATTAACAAGACCGTAGGAAAGTTGAATATCCCTGAAATAAAGATATGTTTTTGCAGGATCCTTTTTAACATTTCTGATAAACCAGTCCCTTACCGCAGCTTCAGGAACTTTTATCTCTTTAACCATTGACTCATCATAAGACTTGAGCCAGAATTTACTCTCATATACCGACATGCTTTCCCCCTTTTTTTTATTGAATTTTTACTTGTTGTTTTGATATTAATTTTAGTTTAAAAATTTTTCAGTGAAGATTTTATGATCGGAAAGGGGATATTTCATCCATATATATATATCTTAATTAATTAAATAATGATTTTACTCAATATTTATTCTTAAATATATTTCAGGCAAAAAGTGCTCTATTATCCCTGACGCTTTTGCCGGCGGAGAAATCAAATTGTTATTTTTTACACTATAGCAGTTTACGATTGAATTAATACATCCGCTGTCATTCTCGTCCCCGCCTTTGCGGGGATAAACTCCGGCTGGCGACCGCAGGAAGAGCTGTAAGCTAATCCCATAGTACTAGTTTTATATATTTATCTGCGACAAAACCGGAATGACAATGTTCTAATTATTTCTTAATTTGCTATAATATATCTGCTTATGGAATAATAATATATGGATAATTTTATTAACCTGATACTCTTTTATGGTTTTTTCCTGGGTGTTACTCTCGCAATTGGAAACCTTGCCCTTAAAAGATCAAAAAAGAGAAGTGACCTTTATACTGTATCTATTTTTATGATGGGGCTATGGCTTCTGAATATTGCCCTTTATTCAACAAGAATGATTAAAAACTATGAATACATCTGTACTGCCCTGATTCCGTTTTCATATATTGCTGCCACGAGCCAGTACATCAGGTACAATATACTTGTATCCCTGAAACCGGTCACAAAGAAAAAAAATTCTGTATATTACATACCGGCAATTGCTGTTACTATTATAATTCTGATTCCTCTTTTCAGTAACAACCTGGATTATACTGCTGAATTTCTTCGTTTTACACCTTTGCTTACGGATGAATTTCTTACTCTTCCCAAATATTACAAAATAGTTATTCTTCTCTACCCGTTACTTCACTTTTATCATGTTATACTTTTTTCTGTTCCTCTCTACAGGACGTCATTTATCTGGAGCAAAAAACACTCTGGCCAGCAGCTTGTACTGTCAAAAGCATCCTACCTCTGTGGTTTGTTCATCTGTATATCGTCAGTTGTCGCAGGTATTGGTACTCTGTTTTCATTTAATATTATTAAGCTCGGCCTCTTTCTCGGTAATAATGCCATGCTGCTTACATTTATTTTCGCAATGAGATATCCTGAGTTCAGGATAAAGCTCCACGAAGAGGTTAAAACATACAGTTATATTAAATCAAAAATAAAAGGGCTCAATGTGCCGGTGATAATAAAAAGGCTTGAAAAAGCCATGAACGAACAGAGGGCATATGCTGTTGAAGGGATAACAATTAAAACCATGGCAACGGAACTGAACATTACGGTTCACCAGCTTTCAGAAATTCTCAACAGGCATATGGGTAAAAACTTCAACTCCTACATAAATAATTACAGAATTGATGAAGCTAAAAAGCTTCTTATTGAAAGGCCTGACATGTCGATAATTGATGTCTCAGGTGAAGTCGGTTTCAGTTCCTCATCGATGTTCAGCACTTTATTCTCAAAAAGAGAGGGCATTTCTCCACGGGATTACAGAAAACAGAAACTGAATCAGGATTAACTTAAAGTCATCCGATTGTATTATTTTTTAAGTATTATTTTTTAAGTTTTATTTTTTCAAAAACCGGCTCAGACGGGAGCTTCCCCGTTTTAGGGCTGAAAAAGATATCGAAAGTCATTTCTTCAGGTTGAAATATCATTATCTGTTTTGACCATTCAGTATAAAGTCCCCCTGCGTCAAAATCTGCCGGTTGTTTGCCCGGATAATATGTTATAATTTCACGAATGTCATTATATGACAGAGGTTTTTTCTTCTCGCTCATCAGTTTAAGAATCTCAAGCCAGCGATTCCGGTTTCCCGGAACTGTTGTATGGTTATCATCATTACCGTAAAGTATAAATGAATTTACACAGGCTATTCTGTTTTCAAATCCCCATTGTACATTATTGTTCAGCCTTGAATTCCATGTACGTATTCCTCTGGCTGCTCCCGGACCTCCCTGTAAATCATTTTCAAGTACTATGCTTTTAGATTTATCTGAAAGAAATATATTATGATTCATAGTATAATTTCTCTCAGCCGATTTCATATAATTTGCGATTTCATCTATTGAACTGTATTTTTCCATTGCATAACGGAATTCCATTGAATATGAATGTTTCCCTGTTGAAGAATAAGGGGTATTGTTCCTTGAGAAAAGAATGGCCCCGTAAATTCCATTGCTTCGTACTCCGGAAATCAAACCCAGGTGGCCTATTACACCAACAGAATGGATGGTAAAATCTTTATACCTGTATTCCGTTATACCGAAAAGGTGTTCAATCTCCTTTTTGTCTGTATCTATATACCAGTCCATTACTCTTGCTGTTATTGTATTTCCCGATTCAGAAGCATCGCCGAATGCCGATACTGCACAGCACTCTGAATTCTCAGAGGTTTCAACTATGAGGTTAATAAAATAGTATTCATTAATAGAAAGCTTTCCATCCCCCATAGTGTCCTTATCACCGCCGGAAAGAGTACCTGCGACACCATCGATTTCGGCTTTGATTTCTTCAGGAAGCAATGCCTTCAGATCATTTACACGGGACATGAACAGGGTGTAATGTTCTTCAGGTGTGCCGCCAGGTTTTTCGGGATAACCGTATTCCCTGGCAGTCAGGGCGATAAAATTGTCATAAATCTTTTCAAAATTATCAACCCCTTTATGAAGGGCCTCTCCGATCAATCGTCCGGTATCGTAATGGCTTTTTCCTTTAGTATAATCAACGGTCATATAATAGTGAGAGCCTTTATTCTGGACTTTAACGCCATTACTGCATCCTGATAAACAGAAAAAAGATAATGCTGTTATAATAAAAAGCGTAAAAGAAATATATCTTTTCATAATAAACCCCGTTTAAATAACATCCGCAATTATAAGAGTTAAATCGTCATTAAATTTCATGTCGCTGCCTGTCCAGTCTGACAATGTTTTCAGTATAAAATCAGCGCTCTCCTCTCCGCCCATCTCCACTGTCTTCAAAATTGTCTCTTTCAGGGATTCTATTCCGAACATCTGGTTTTTACTGTTAAACGCTTCAGTAATACAGTCTGTGAAAAGAATGATTCGGTCTTCATCCTCCAGCTCTATCCTTGACAGCTCAATATTATTCTCTTTACTTAAACCGATTATTCTCCCCTTAGGATTGTCCTCCATAATATTTCCGCTTTTCCTTCTCAATACAAGCAGCGGTTCATGACCCGTATTTGAATGGAGCAGTACCCTTTTTTCCATATCAATAAAAACATATATTGCAGTAAGGAACTGGTTACCCATATTCCCGGTAAGAATCTGATTCATTTCAGAAAGGAATATCCGCGGATCATCAGAATAATCATAAAGAATGTTTGAGACAATCTTAAGCATAGACGCGATCAGTGCCGCGGGTATTCCATGCCCGGTTACGTCAGTAATAAGAATGCCCAGCTTTTTATCTGAAATAACATGGAAGCCGTAGAAATCCCCTCCTATACTCTGCATTGGAATATAACGGGCAGTTAACTTTAATGAAGATAATTCAGGAACAGATGATGGAAGTGTGGCGAATTGGATTCCCCTTGCGATGTTGAGTTCCTGTTCAATACTGGCGAGTTTCCGGCTTTCATGTACAGATTCTTTCAATGTGAGAAGATTGTTTATTCTCGCCAGGAGTTCCTGCCTGTCAAAAGGTTTTGAAAGATAGTCATTGGCACCTGCACTTATCCCGGAAACTATATCCTGAACCTGGTTCTTAGCAGTGAGCATTATGACGGGCAGATCATAATGCGGATGTGTCTCACGTATTTTCCTGGCCACGTCAAAGCCTGTTATCCGCGGCATCATAAGATCAAGGAGGACTATATCTATATATTCATTTTCGATGATGTTGATTGCCTCAAGGCCGTCCCGTGTTTTTAAAATTGTATAATGCTCAAGTGACAGATAGTTTTCAAGGACCTGCAGGTTAACAGGATCATCATCAACAAGGAGAACCTTGAAATTTTTCTTTTCAGAGATTCCGGTTGATGTTATGTTCTCAATACTGCTTAAATCACCTTCAGGAAAACCGGTTATTTCAGTTTCAAAAAAATTACTGTAAGAGTCGCCAGCCTCTTCCATATTGTGTTCAGAAACGTCCGGATTACTGATATCAGTAAAAGCTGATTCCAATGACCTGAACGGAAGGCTTACAGTAAAGACAGAACCTATACCGGGTTCGGACTTAACAGTTATTCTTCCTTCGTGGAGTTCAACAAGCTGACGTGTTATTGAAAGACCGATACCGGTCCCACCGTATTTTCTTGCTATTCCTCCATCCCCCTGCTGAAATGCATCAAAAATAACATCCAGTTTACTGTTATCTATCCCGATACCTGTATCACTGATACTGATATTCATATACTTTCTGTTATTGTTATTTATTACTTCCGCATTAATTTCAATTCTTCCCGAATCAGTAAATTTCACAGCATTACCAATCAGATTATAAAACACCTGCTGAAGCCTGTTTTCATCTGCATTAATCAGAGGCATCCCTTCACTGATCTTATTTACCAGGGCTATATCATTATTTTTTAAAAGCGGTCTTGTCAGGTATAGTATGTAATCAATTATCGCCTTTATATCAACCCCGGTCAATCTGAGGGGCATGTCACTGTTTTTAAGCCTGGTGAAATCAAGTATATCATTTACAAGTGATGAAAGACGTTTCCCGCTCATTGCAATCATCGCAAGGTCACCTTGAACTGACTCAGTGAGTTCGCCCTTTGCACCGTCCGCAAGAGATTCCGCAAGCCCGATTATTCCGTTTAACGGTGTTTTAAGCTCATGAGAAGTATTGGCAAGGAACTCATCCTTCATAACATCAAGGGACATGAGACGTTTACTCATAATCCTTATAGTCCTGAACGCGTTCGAATAACGCATTGAAAGCATGAAAGACTGTGAAAAAATCAGAAAGAGAAGTCCGAATGGCGACATCAGACCTGTCCATACCAGGCCTAAATCAAACAGAACATCATTTATACCAGTCAGGCCGAGAATTGCAATACCGAAAAGAAAAATCAGCGAGCCTTCACGTTTATTTAAATAAGCACGAATCAGAGATATAATTGCGTAGATTATAAACAGTAGTATCATTATTTCATAAAAGGCAACCGCCTTTATAACAATCCTGATGGGCAAAAAAATGAGTACAAGAGTCGGCAGGATCAGCATGAATGCAACAAAATTCAGCCTGCCCCAGGTCTCCTCAGGATAAAGGCTTATTAAGTATAAAATAAAAACCGGTATTATAAAATAAAAGGAGATAAACAGAATCTTATATACAACAATTGACGGAACATTACTGAAAAGTGTCAGGGCGCATTCCCCTCCTGTAATAACACGAACCGCCAGAAGAATACATAAAAATGCAAAATAAAGAATTGTTTTATCTTTACGCCGCAGCAGCAGAAGGCAGAAATGATAAAGCGCCATAATAAAAATACTTCCGAAAAGAAATAACTCGAAAGCTATCGATTTGTCCCGCACATAATTAATCTTATCTGATGTGCCTATAAGAATGCTCCCCCAGAATCCGTCTCTCCTGTCATGAAAATTGGAGATCTGCATTGTCAGACGTATATCATCTTTATCCGATTCCGGGATTACAACAACCTTTGGAAGCCATACGGGAACAGTGGTTTCCGCCGAATCCGATACCACTCCGTTTTCACAAACCATACTGTCATTAACGAAAAGTCTGAATGATGAGGATATTGACGGGATTTTCAGCGACAGGGGAACAGAAGTTCTATCCTTTTTTATATGGAGGGATATTGTCCCGTATCCGTCAGGTGTTATCCCCTCTATTCCTGAACTTTTCCACGCACCGGGAACCCTGTAGAGACCTGCTTCTGATGAAGCCATTTCAGAAGGCGTAAGGAGCTGTTTCCAGCAGAACTTCCATTCACCATCAAGAGTGGAGTTGCCCTGTAAATTAAAATCATATCCCCGGAAATCTATAGTTCCATTAACAGCATGAATGGCGGATTCCTTATCATTCCTGCAGGAAACTGATGATATTGCAAGAATAATCATTATAACAGCTAAAGACGCTTTCAGCCTCATCTAAGCTCCAGTAGAGTGTTGTAAAAAATACTTTTAATTATTCTTATATTATGCATTAAATAATGCAATTGAAATATACATTACCGGATATTAAATTATGGATAAAATACTGAAAAAACATGATAAAGCAAGATTAAAGATCAGAAACAACCTGAAGCTCCTCAGGATTGAAGGTCCACCTCATGAAAGAGGATTCCAGCACGGGAAAATTCTAGCGTCTGAAATAAATGAATTAATTACTGTAACACTCGACGCCGCAGCAGCAGTTATAGCCAAAACCATACACTGCCCCTTCATTGAAGCAAAGGAACGGATGCGAATAGGAGCTGAAACAGCTTTCCCGTTTATACCTGATGAACTGAAAGAGGAAATGAGAGGGATTGCTGACGGTGTCAGCAGCAGCGGATTCCCGGAAATCAATTTTGAAAAAATTATTTTATGGAATACAATGTATGATCAGTGGTGTATCTATGCCCATCCAAAACACTGGAACCCCTATCAGCCTGAAGAGAAGTCTGAATATAAAGGGGGAAGGCCAGGTTCTTTTGTTCTGGGAGGATGCGGATGCAGCAGTTTTTCAGCCTGGGGAGAATCTGCAGGGGCTGACGGCTCTCTTATCTTCGGCAAGAATATGGACAACCTCAGCCTTCCCGGAATTCTTGAAAACAGGCTGATACTTATCATTAAACCGGATGAGGGAAACTCCCATGCCTGCATGACACACCCCGGCATGGTCGGTATAGACGGAGGGTTTAATGATAAGGGAATATCAATGATGACACAGTACAATCCCTCAATCCACGAAACGATGGAAGGATGCGGAATAGGAATTCTTTCAAGAACTGTCCTTAAAAATGCATCAACAATTGACGAAGCATACAATGTCTTTATGACACATCCGCGATGTACCGGTATCGCCTACCATGTAGCTGACGCTAAATCAAATAACGCTGCGATAATTGAAGTCTCTTCTGAAAAAGTCACAAGGCGAACACCTGAAAACGGAGAGAGCAGGCTCTGGACAACAAACCATTCCAATTCATACCCCGGCTGGACAGGGTATGAAGGTTATAATATGATCAACGACCAGGCTCCGGTATATGAACTTGATGCAGTGAATACAATTGAAAACTGGCAGACCAGTCTCAAAGACCCCGACAATCTCTATGTCGCGGCGCCGAGCAGGTTTGAAAGATACAGGACATTACTTGATGAATATAAGGGAAATATAAATCCTGATACTGCGGTTCAGATTCTGTGTGACAGGTTTGATCCCTACACGGGCAGGGAAAGAGAAAAGTTCTCACCATCTATAAGTAATAATATCCTTGCAACGATCTGCGCGCTCTATCCTGAAGATACTTTTTTTGAGGATGAGCCTGCAAGATCATTCAAAGCACATACCGCGAATTTATGGAGCTGGATAATATACCCGGGCAAAGGGGATTTCAGGGTTGCAGCTGAAACATTCCCCGCCCAGTACGGCGGATATGTTTCCTTTAATCTCTTTGATGAACTGGCTGATGACAGCTAACATCCTGATTTAATAACAGTTATATAATCCTGTAGTCACATTTCCGGGAATCAATTCATTTCCGATACAGATTCAACTGTATTCCCTGATTTCTATTTCACCTTTAATGGCGTAATATACACCTTCGGCCAGGGCCTTCATTTCATCTTCACCTGGATATATTATGACTTTTGCTATAAATCCGACTCTTTCCTCAATCCATTTACAGAATACTTCATCATATGCGATGCCTCCTGTAAGTACAATGGCATCGATGTCCCCGCTCAGTACAGTTGCCATTGCACCGACATCCTTTGATACCTGGTATGCCATTGCTTTATAAATCAGTTCAGCTGTTTCATCCCCCTCCTTTACTTTCTGACCGGTTTCATACGCGCTGTTTGTGCCAAGATATGCGACCAGTCCCCCCTGACCTGTTATCTTTTTTTTAATTTCATTAATCGTATAATCTCCCGAAAAACAGAGTTTCATAAGATCACCTGCAGGCAGTCCGCCGCTCCTCTCGGGAGAAAACGGTCCATCACCGTCAAGGCCGTTATTTACATCCACTACCCTCCCTTTTTTATGGGCCCCCACGGTTATACCACCGCCGAGATGAACAATTATAAGATTCAGGTCTTCATATTTTTTCCAGTGCTCCCTTGCGAATCTTCTGGCGACAGCTTTCTGGTTCAGGGCATGGAATATACTTTTACGGGAAATATCAGGTATACCTGATATTCTTGCTATGTCGTCCAGTTCATCCACAATGGGAGGGTCAACTATATATGCTTTTATTTCAGGCCCAATTTCACAGGCAATCTCAAAGGCAAGCAGTCCCCCAAGATTGCTCGGATGGGTCCCCATAACCTCCTCTTTCAGATCGCGCAGCAGGGTATCATTTATTTTATAAACTCCGCCCGGAATAGGCTTCACAAGCCCTCCCCGCCCCACTACCACCTCAATCGAAGGGAGTGATATTCCGGCATTTTTGAGTTCACTTAATATTAAATCTTTTCGGAAACCGTGCTGTTCCATAACGGAATGGAATGAGCATAGTTCTTCAGTACTGTGTTTTATATTCATTGTGAATGTATCGTCGTGATCATCAAATACGGAAATCTTTGTTGATGTTGATCCGGGATTTATGGCCAGTATTCTCATTTCTATCTCCTGCCGGAATTTTAAATTGCAGCCGCAAGGGCAAGTGACATCAGCTTGCTCCTGTCTGAATCAGTTCTTGAATTAAGTACAACCGGGACTTTCGCTCCAAGCATTATAGAAGCAGCGGTAGCTCCGGCAAGATAAGTAAGTGTTTTATAAAGTGTGTTTCCGGTTTCCAGCTGGGGGCAGAGGACAATATCAGCATCCCCTCCTACATCTGTAGTTATGCCTTTATATTCGCAGGCTTCTTTTGAAACCACATTATCGAAAGCAAAAGGGCCATCAATAATACATCCCTTTATCTGCCCTCTTCTGTTCATCTGGGTAAGCATTGCCGCGTCAATTGTGGTCTGCATCTTGATATTCACAACTTCCACTGCACCAAGAACAGCGACCCTGGGAGGATCGAGTCTGAGCCTTGTATATATACTTACGGCATTGTTCACTATATCAATTTTTTCCCTTATATCCGGCGCCACATTCATTCCGGCATCTGTAACGCAGAGCAGTTTATGATAAGCCGGGCATTCAATAAGGGCCGCATGACTCATGGTAACTCCCCTGCCGATCCCTGTATCCCTATGAAGAATAATCCTTAAAAGATCGGCGGTTCCGATAAGCCCTTTCATGAGGATTTCTGCTTCACCATCCCTGACAAGGGACACAGCAATCTTTGAGGCTTCAAGAGGATTTTTTTCATCAATAATCTCAGCACTATCGATTGGGAAATCTGAATCTTTTGCCATACTTTCAATCATTTTCCGTTCACCTATAAGTATAGGCGAAACAATCCCCCCCTGCACTGCCATACTGACCGCATTAAGGGCATGTTCATCTGCGGCTGCAGCTACTACGATCCTTCTCGGAGGTTTTGATTTTGCTATTTCCAGGACCTGATCTAATGAATTAAGTACCATCTGACTCTCCATGATGAAAATCTTAGTCAAACTAAATAATAATCTTGAATATCTTACAGAAGACAAGATAATATATAAATAATTAAAAAAAGAAGCCTCTATAATGTAAAAAAGCTGTAGTCAAAAATTCTACATTATATGTACTATTTAAAAAAATATTCCAAACGGAACTTTTTATATTGCTTTAAAGGTCTATTATTTTATTAAGATCGATTTATTCCGCTGATTTCATTTTGGAGCTGGAGAATTAAAATTTCATAATCAATAGTATTGATTACAAACGGGAACCTGGCATGAAATTATTAAATAAAAAAAAATTGCTAATATCTGCCGCAATTATTTTTGTTCTTATTCTTATATTCCGTTTCTTTGACAATTCAGAGAGCTCTATAAGACCTAAATCCTCTCCCGTTATTGATGCCGTTTATGCACTCGGAACAGTAAAAAGTGACAGTTCTGTTAATATCCGTTTTGGAATGAATTCTGTTATTACCAGGTTTTATGTTAAGGAGGGGGATTCTGTATCAAAAAATTCTCCGCTTCTAACTACAGATTCTTCTGTTACATTCAGATCTCCAATTCCCGGTATTGTCACAGGCAAACATTTCAATGAAAATGAAATAGTCCCTTCAGGCCAGGCTGTACTGACCATTACAGATATGAAGAGCCTGTATGTCAGGCTGTCTCTCGATCAGGAATCAATAATACAGGTAAAAAAAGGGATGAAAGCCGATATAAGTTTTGAAAACCTGAGGGACACAAAAGTTTCAGGGGAAGTAGAGGCGATTTATCAGTCAGGAGGGGAATTTGTTGTCAGGATAAAAGTCCCGGACATGCCTGAAATGGTATTGCCTGAAATGACTTGTGATACAGCAATCATTTTAAGAGAGAATCCATCCGGTATCCTGATTCCCGCAACCGCGGTTGTGAATGGAAAAGTTAAGATAAAGAGAAAAGGTAAAATAGAACAAATCAGAGTCAAAACAAGAGCTGTTGAAAACGGCTGGGTGGAGGTAGTTGATGGAAACATTACTACTGATGATACCGTGTTTTATGATAAAAAGAATGTCAGCACAAAAAGAGAAAACAGAAATCATACCGGTTTCCGGTAAAAGTTAAAAGGATCTATATAATGTGGTTTCTCGCATTAAAACATATTTTTTCAAGAAAAAGCCAGACACTCCTCACACTGCTGGCAATAGTTTTCGGCTCAACCGGTTACATTGTTCTCTCAGGGATGCAGCTGGGTTTCCAGAAATATATGATAAGCAGACTTATTGAAAGAAGCGGGCATATAATTATTTCTCCGAGAGATGAGTTTATTTCCTCAGAATCTCTTAACGGAATATTCGCCGGAGACAAAAAGATTGTTTGGCTGAATAAACCCTCCGGAAGGAGATCAAATGAAGGTCTAACAGGCGTTTCAAAATGGTACAGAAAACTTTCTGAAGATCCTGAAGTCGTCGGATTTTCACCGATGTTTACACAGGAGGCGATTGCAAGCCGTGGAGGGTTCAACCAGAATATAAATCTTATAGGAATAGACCCGGCAAGGCATAAACAGGTAACAACATTCAGTGAGGATGTGACAAACGGTTCACTGGATGCGCTGAATAACGGCCTGTCAGTTATAATGGTCGGTGAAAGGCTGCTTCAGCTCCTCGGGGTAAGGCTGAATGATACTATAAATATTTCCACATCAGGCGGCAATGTGATTCCGATGAAAATAGTCGGCACATTCGATACAGGAGAGAGCCGCAGTGACGAAAGGACCATTTACGCTTCCCTTACAACAGTTCAATATGTTGCGTCCTCTCCCGGACTGATCGATTCAATCATAATTAAAATTAAAGATTATTCAAAATCCGCGGAAGTCGCAAACCAGTGGAGTCACGAAACTACTGATCTTGTTGAAAGCTGGGACCAGCGCTATCAATCAAGGCTTGAAATGATGAAAACCCAGGATCTTGTGAGGAACATAACCACTTTCTCATTTATTGTCATAGTCGCATTTGGAATATATAATATACTGAATATGGCAGTTAATCATAAAACACGGGATATTGCAATAATAAGGTCAATAGGATTTAACCAGAGAGATACCGTTTTTCTGTTTCTGGTTCAGGGAACAATTCTTGGTCTTACAGGAGGGGTGATAGGACTGATTACCGGTTATTCCATCTGCGAACTCCTTGAATCAATGAAAATACAGATGGGTAGACACACTATGCGCATTGCATGGGATATCGCAATTTACATTAAGGCTTTTCTTCTTGTATCCGGTTCGTCAATTATTGCAAGTTACTTCCCTGCCCGTTCAGCGGGCAAATTATCTCCGATTGAGATCATCAGGAGTTCCGGCTGATATGAAAGCAATATCATGCAGAGAAATAATTAAATCATTCGGCGAACCTCCCCTGGTAATACTCAAGTCGCTTTCTTTTGATATTGAATATGGTGAGTTTGTCGGTGTTACCGGAAGATCCGGCTCAGGTAAATCCACACTGCTTTATTCGGTCAGCGGCCTGGATAAAATCAATTCAGGTACAGTTCATATATCCGGCAAAGATGTCCATTCAATGGGAGAAAAAGAGACCCACGAATTCAGAAACCGTAAATTCGGTTTTGTTTTCCAGTTCCATTACCTCCTCCCCGAGATAAGCGCTCTCGAAAATATACTGATGCCGGCAAGAAAGATCAGGGAGGAAAAAAATCGAAGAAAAAAAGCTGTTGAGTTCATGGAGGAGTTTGAAATATCTCACTGCCGGAACAAACTGCCTTCACAGATGTCCGGTGGAGAGATGCAGAGGACTGCAATTGCCAGATCACTTATAATGGAACCTGAATTTCTTTTTGCAGATGAGCCCACCGGAAACCTTGATACTGAGAATGGTGAAAAGGTCATGAATATATTAAAAAGAGTCAATACATCATACGGTACAACCATACTTATGGTAACCCATGAGCCGGACTTTGCAGCAATGGCTTCAAGGCAGATCCACCTTATTGACGGTACAATTGATTATGATTCATCAGGGAGAAAAAAATGACCTGTTTTATTCTGATATTATGCTGTAATTTCTAAACATACTTTTCAGCATCGGGTCCGTTACAACGGCAAGAACCACACTTTTCTCCATTTCATCAACAAAAACACGTTCGCCGTTAAAATATTCTACAGCCTTCACCGGATCAGGAAGTTCCCTCACCATATTTACAAGAAAAGAAATCCTGCTCATATCACGTTTTTGAAAAGGAATATCCCTGTCCTTATCAAGGTCATTTTTTTCTCTGTATGTTTTTAAAATATCGCTTAACCTGCTGAACTGTTTTATATCTTCATTATATTTCTTCATAAATTCTGCAGAAATTTTCTGAGTTGCTTCCATTTCTGCCATCATTATCATAATATACTGAAAAAGATGATAATTCCTGGTGATAATAGATTTCAGAACTTCATCCGGGAGTTTTACGAAATGTTCAGCAAATTCTGAAGTATTTTTTATTTTAAGAAAATACCTGTTAAGCATATTAGTATCAAATTTTGACAGGATAAGAAATAAAATAAGTTTATCATGATTAATAAAATGTGAGTTTAAAGCAAGTTCCAGAAGCCGTTCGTCATTCAGAAAAAAAAGAATTTCATCAAGTACACGTTCAGTGGAATGGTCATGAATTGTGCAATAGCCGAATGTAAAGATTATAAATCTTTCCAGCATATCCAGTGTAAATTTATCTGAATTTATATATTCCTGAATATGCTTCATATCCCGGAAAAGTATAAGGAAATAGAGAAACTGCTGGGTCAGCTCATACTCTTCAGCGCTGAAAACTCTGTTTACAAGTTCAATAAATTCATCAAGCTTTAATTCCTCAAACATCGGTTTGATCTTATTTATCTGAGGAAAAGAGGAATCCTGCATTATTGCTTCTGTATAAAAAAGCTGGAACCTGTCTATACTGTTTATATCTGAATTTTTGTTATTCATACTGTAATTTTCCGTTAAATCAGGGGAATATAGCACACGCCTCGAGCTCCCGATTAGAGCAACATTACCATATATTCACTATAATTTTCAATCAATAATCTTATTTCTTTATAATTAAAGATAAAAAATGAAAAAACGCATTTTAATAAAAATAAAAAAATATGACTACTATTTTCAGCAATAAATCAGTATATTTTAAATACATTAAAATAAAACAAAGAGTAAAAATGAAAGAAATAGATGTGGGTACATTTTACCTCACACAGTTTTCCACAGGTTCACTAATCCTTGCGATCTTTTCACTTACCTTCGCGCTTTTTTTTCTTATCGGGAAAAACCGTTCGAAAGCTACTAAAAATATGGGGATAGCATTTACACTTCTTTCGTTTTTCCACCTTGCCTACTTCACAGGATTCAGCATATATCATCCATATGCAGCATATCACAGATGGTTCACTGTAATATGCGTTATGTTTACACAGATCCATATAATATTATTTCTGGTTGAGTATCCGGATAACAGAAATAAAAAACTGTCACATTATATTAAAATTATTATGTATATCATCGCAGCAACAATGGCCGTTTACTATATATTCAGTACTGTCAACTCACCCAGAATATTCAGGTTTGACGGCCATTTCTGGGACATCGACAATAAGACCGCCGGTATTGTTTCAGGTTCAGCAATCCTGATGAACAGTTTACTGTCTGTACTTATCGTAATATGGAGAGTTATACAACTCAAAAAAAGAGAACGTTTCTGGCTGCTTCTTGTAACAATTCCTTTTTTAATTGGTATGATTATACCCGCTGTACTGAATATCCTGTTAAGACAGGGCATGGTTGATCGTGAACTTTTTCAGACAACGCTTAATGCCTCCCACCTTTTCGGTTTTTTTACAATGTCTCTCGCTCATTTGAACACAACAAAAGACCGGTTTACTTTTATGGGAAGAATTGTCGGAGTTACAATAGTTACATTTCTTGCAATATTTCTTATTATTTCAAGGTTATATATACGTAATATTGACCATGAATACGATAACATGAGAAATCATGAAATGCAGCTCGGCCTTGCAGGAATTACCGGTTATCCTGCCTATCTTTATGCGATAGGAATTGATAATAAAAAAATTGAATTAATCTATACTGCTGATGAAAAATTTGTTTTACCTTCAATGAATATCACCGAAGTCAACGATGTCAGTTCTTTTAAAAATATTAAGAAGATCTCAGATATAAAAGGCAAAACAGAATTATTTTCCCGTTCAGGAAACAGATTATACAGAGAGAATTCCAAAAAATTCAGATTCATTTCATATATTTTAAAAGAACAGACAACAGGTATAATCTATGAGGCAGGTTTCTCCTATGTTAAATACAGATACTACATTCATGAATCTGTTTTTCAAATGGTTATACTTATTCTCGGCGTTATGCTTTTTATGATAATCGGATATCCATGGTTATACTTCGGAACTCTGTATATACCACTGAACGCACTTTTAAAAGGAGTAGAGGAAGTCAAGTCAGGGAACCTCAACTTCCGTCTTGAAGTAAGATCTGAGGATGAGATAGGACTTCTTACTGACCGGTTTAACCTTATGATAAACCGGCTTGTCGCTGACAGGGAAATGATTACCCGCTCTGAAAGAAAATACAGGGAGCTCACAGATCTTTTACCTGATATAATTTATGAAACTGACACAGATCTTAATGTATCATATTTAAATAAATCCGGTTTTATTCTTACAGGTTATACCGGTGAGGATCTCATTGCAGGACTCTCCATGAGCAGTTTACTGGATGGTGATGAACTTAAGCAGCTGCAGAATTTTATCAGAGAACCTTATAAAAGCGGAAATATTTTCAACCGCAACCAGTCAGTCAGAAGGAAAAACGGAAAAAAATTTATCGGGGACAATAGCGCTGTAATTATCTACACTGACAATAGAATTACAGGCATAAGAGGAATTATACGCGACATCACCGACCGTAAAACGGCTGAAGACGCTTTAATACAAATGCAGAAGATGGACACAATAGGTGCTCTGGTCGGGGGGATTGCACATGATTTCAACAACATTCTTGGCGGCATAACAGGGCCGTTATCACTTATAAAGCATTCAGTAAAAGATGATGAAGATATTAATAAAGAAGAACTAGATTTAATGCTGTCCACAATGGAAAATTCCAGTTTCAGAGCAATAGACATGGTAAAGCAGCTCCTTTCATTAGCACATAAATCACCTTCTATCTTTATGCCGGTTGACCTTAACGCCTCTATACAGAATGTATATAAGATATGTTCAAGTACTTTTGAAAAAAGTATCGAACTTGCGATGGACATCCCGGAAATGCCGTCTATGACAGAAGGAGATCCGACACAAATTGAACAGGCTATCCTCAATATCTGTATAAATGCCAGCCACGCAATGACTGTAATGCGAAATGATAATAAATCAGGAGGAAAGCTTTTAACAACACTATCGATGATCCGGAGCGACCATGCATTCAGGATAACGCATCCGGCCGGTACTGATAATTATTACTGGAATTTAAAAATCAGTGATACCGGTATCGGTATGGAGCCTGAAACTGTTTCAAAAATATTTATACCTTTTTTTACTACGAAAGAATCCGGTAAAGGTACCGGTCTTGGCCTGTCAATGGTTTACAGTATTATCCGCAATCACAGGGGATTCATTGATGTATATTCCTCCCCGGGTATGGGGACTATTTTCAACATATATCTGCCTGTTCTGAATTCATTCGAGCTTTCTGTTCAGGAATCTGATGCAGATATTCCCCGTGGTTCAGGAACTATTCTCGTCATTGATGATGAAGAGATGATCAGACGTTCGGCAAAACTTATACTTGAAAAAAGCGGTTATGATGTAATAACTGCTTCCGATGGTATTGAAGCAGTTAATATCCTGAGTGATAAAAATGTACAGATTGATCTTGTTATAGTAGACCTGCTTATGCCTGTCACGTCAGGTGACCAGATACTCAGGGAAATTACCAGGATTTATCCTGATAATATTAAATTGCTGCTCGCATCCGGATTAACAGAAGATCAGAGGATCGATGACGCGATCAGGGAGACCGGATGTGGTTTTATTCAAAAACCCTATACCATGGAAAAATTATCAAAAGTAGTATTTGAACTTCTGCACAAATAAATCCTCTCTTTCAATAAAAATTATGAAATGTTAAATTGTTTCTTGCAAAATTAAACCTATATCTATTCATAAATAATCCACTTTTAATCAAACAAAGGCGGTTTATAAAATTAACAAAAGGAATGATATGAAAACAAAATTTATTTGTCTAGTGATTGCCGTTTTATTTATATCCTCTATTGCATGTAAAAAAGCTGATCTGGATTCAGATAAAGGCAAATACAGTTATGCAATCGGTTATAACATCGGAAAAAATCTTAAAAATGACGATATCGATCTTGATACAAATTCTTTTATTGCGGCCCTTGAAGATGCGTTAAACGGCAAGGAAAGCAGTCTTTCTCCCGAGCAGGCCCAAAAGGCTATTATGGATCTTAGAATAAGCATGCAGACAAAGAGAATGAAAAATGCTGAAGAGAATAAAAAGAAAGGTGAAGAGTTTCTTGAGCAGAATAAAACAGAAGAGGGAGTTAAAACTACCTCTTCTGGTCTGCAGTATAAAATACTCAAAAATGGAGATGGAAAACGTCCCAAAGCAACTGATACAGTCAAAGTGCATTACACTGGAAAACTTATCGACGGTACTGAATTCGACAGTTCATATAAAAGGAATGAACCTATACAATTTAAACTTGATTCAGTGATAAAGGGATGGGCTGAAGGCCTGCAGTTAATGTCAGAGGGAGCCAAATATCAGTTAGTAATCCCTTCAGATTTAGGATACGGCCCCATGGGTAACCAGGCAATTCCAGGAAATTCGGTTCTGATATTTGAAGTCGAACTTATAAACATTATGAAATAAAAAAATACAGCTTTTACATAAACAATCATGGATTATATCATAAACTATAATCCATGATTTAAATTCCCATTTTATAATACTTTTTTTAACCGGATTCTATTTTGATCATTTCCGCAAGCAGAAGAACTGATATACCCGCCTTTTATTCCGACTGGTTTATAAACCGAGTAAGGACCGGATACCTGTTTGTCAGAAATCCGATGAACAGCTCTCAGATTACTAAAATCTCATTATCTCCTGAAATGGTTGACTGCATCGTTTTCTGGACTAAAAATCCCTTACCTATTATAAAATCATTAAATATTTTAGATAAATTCCAATACTATTTTCATTTTACTCTGACTCCCTATGATTCATCTATTGAAATGAATCTCCCCTCCAAAATAGAATTAATTGATACCTTTAGAAGACTTTCCGATACTATTGGCCCTTCAAGAATTATCTGGAGATATGATCCTGTATTTTTTACATACCGATATAATCTGAGCAGCCACTTGAATTTTTATGAAACAATTACTAAAAAACTTGAAGGTTATACAAAGAGATGTATGTACAGTTTTCTCACAGTTTACCGGAAGTGTGAAAAAAACATGAAGGGTATTGATTTTTCAGTGCCGGATAAAAAAGACTCTCTTATTCTTTCTGAGTCATTTTCTTCAATTGCTTCTTCGTCAGGTATAGAATTACAGACCTGTGCTGTGGAGGATGATCTGAGCTGTTACGGTATTAAAAAAGGGAAATGCATAGATGATAGTCTTATATCAGAATTAACGGGTAAAAATCTTTTTATACCAGAAGACCGAAATCAGAGAAAATACTGCCAGTGCGCAGAAAGTATCGACATCGGTGCATATAATACATGTACTCACCGTTGCGTTTATTGCTATGCGAATTATGACCATGAGCTTGCGATAAAAAATTTTGAACGTCATAATCCTGGTTCTGATTTACTTTCAGGAACACTAAACGGCAGTGAAACGATCAGGGAGAAAAAGAATAAAAATTATTCTGCAGAACAGTTGAAATTATTTTAATTATAACGAATAACGACTGCTATTTTATTAAAGCAACCCTGAATTTTCTCTTGAAATTTTTCAGTGTGGCCTCAAAAAATAAAAAAACGAATAAGGAATATTCCTCATAACTGTAAATGCAATGACTGAGAAAGTAAAAAAAAGTATAACATAAAGATCATACCTTTTGCTGTAATAATCTGAGAATGTAATAAGAATTTTTCTGACTATGTAATATAAAAACGCTGCCGGAATTAAAGTAACAATAAGTATATTTCTACTCATTGCTCCTGTTATATCCCCATTGAAGAGAAAATATAATCCTGTAGTCAATCCGCAACCGGCACAATAATATCCGGTCAGTTTTTTAAAAATACATCCCGTGGGCAGAAGTTTCACAGCGGGATTAATAAATACAATAAATATCGCGGCAGCAAGGAGAACATATGAACTGAACGAAACTCTGCTCAGCAAAGTTTTCATAAAATTATAAAAGCGGTTTGCCATCACAATCATTCAGCTTTCTTGTAGAGATGAGTATTATATCAATAAGCCACCAGACACCACATCCTCCAAAGCTTAAGAGTTTAACAAGGCCCAGGCCGATATAACCGAGATAAAACCTGTCAACCCCCAATTGTCCGAGGAAAACAGAAAGTATTAAAGCAACGATAAGCTCTCTTTGATTTATTGAATGATTATTCCGCGAACTTACAAGTAAAATTCCGCAGGTCTGGCAGTATTTAGCGTCATCAGGATATTCCTTACCGCATTGATAACAATACATTAATTAACTCCCTGTTCAAAATGATTAAACCTTTCATTTATATGAGGCGTGTCACTGGCTCTCTGCGGGAGAAAGAACGCCCCAGGTAATATTCGCTCCAGGAATCTGCTTTTTAAGCCATTCACCCCCGCGGTCGGTCACTCCAGTATAAATAAGATCAACCTCTACGAGCTCTTTAAATCCGGAAAGATGCCGAATCCCAGCATCAGTTACAGAAGTATGACGGAGGTTTACCCTTCCCTTCCCGAACCTGATCTTCTGAATATATTTCATACCTTCATCAGTTATCTTCGAACCTTTCAGATTAAGTATAATCACTTTATTCTCAAAATTAATCCGCGATAAATAATTTAATCCCACGTCTGTTATTGGAGAACCGCCAAAATCAAATATAATAAGCTTCCTTTTCTCAAGAAGGTACCTGAAACCATCCCCGGATACACCGGTATTATAAAGACTTAAAACAGTAATCATATTTAAGTCCTGAAAGTAATAAAACACTTCATCTGTTATTGTTTTATCTGATAAATGTACAGCACCGGCTTCAGGGAAAAAAACAATATATTTCATATCATCATCCGTAAGACCCCCGGGACGGGAACAGTCAAAACTGGTGAGGTTCATTGAATTATCAAAATAGAGAGAAACACCTTTATCAATATAAAACTGAATCGCCTCTTCCCTTGTTTTAATTCCCCTTGTGTCCTTCTCTATGACTTCCTTAACAATATCAATACGCTCATTTTTAATAATTTTTATTGAACTATCTTTAGTGTCAACTGAAGTCCTGCATGACAAAAAAAAGAGACATAGAAGTAAAGAAATTAAATAATATAAAATACGATATAACATTATCACTCGTTTATTTATAGTGATTCTGCAGCTCTTTTAATATCAAATATACAACGTCATCATTCTTTTCATAGACACGCCTATGCCAGAAAGACAGTTCCCTGTACCAGCTCCAGTTGGATATCATACCTGCCTTTTCCACAGTCGTTATATCAGGTACAGGATTCTGTACCTTAATTTTTTTTATAAGCTCAGTGTATTCAGAAGACTCGTGACATTTTATTAAAGAATCTATTTGATGTTTAAGAATCTGGTTATATTTTTCAACGGGGAACATTTTTAAAAGTTCATTTTTATTTCTATCCCATAATTTTTTTATTCTTTCTGAAGATCTGTCCTCTAATACAGAAATCATTTTCTCCTTGTCAGATTCTTTTATGCCTGACTCATTTAAAGCCATTCTGCCATACACGGACAATACAAATGAAGAAGGATTTTTTTCTGCAGTGGTGGCCGTATACTGGAAATAACGCAATGCATCAAGGCTGCCGTTATCACCTTTGAGACTTTTCTTTATTAATGTTTTTACAAAATCTACTGCCATCTCATCTACAGATACAGCCAGAAGAGTCACGCACAGAAACAGAATGACAGCAATAAAAAAGGCCGGCCTTTTCATGATAACCTCCGAAAATCAATATACTTAAATATAATAAAATCTTTTAAAAATGAATAACAAGAATTTTTTAATCCCATTTCCATACACGAGGTACCGTCTTTTCAAGCAAAAGGTATCTGTTCGTAAATTCCTTTTCATTTCTAATATAAAATTTAAACCAGCCGGGATCTGATTTTATGATTTTTACATTTAACAGATCATTTTCATTCGAAAGTTCATATTTCCATTGCAGCCATTTTTTCTGATATCTGAAATATAAGCGTCCTTCCATAATTTTCCATTTATCAGGCATTGACGCACAGACACAATCAGATTCCCCCTTCCCGCCACAACTGAATCTTTCTCTGCATTTAATATTGCCGTCGTTGCTGAACAAGATCCTTGCTTTTTCTTCCAGTCCTTCAAAAACAGAAAAAACTTTTCCATTTATTGAATCTTTGAGAACCTGACGGAAATTTTCCTCATACTCTTTTTTTAAAGGTCCCAGTCCATCGACCATGATCTTATTTTTACCCTTTGCAAATAATAAATCAGTTAAATAGGGGGCTGATGACCCCTGCCCGCTATAACTATTATCTATTTGCCTCATAGAAAATCCCTGAATTGTATATAGGCCGCCCAGTTTAATGCTCTGTGCCGTTTTGACATCGTTTAAAGTGATATATATGATTATTCTTAAATTATCTCCATCTTTAATCCTGTGAATTTTCGGGACCCGTTTATAACTGGTTTTTTTCTTATTTTTATTTCTATCAAGTATCTTTGTTTTTTTACTTTTAACATCAGAAACTTTATCTTTATCTGTTTTTTTTATTTCAATTTTATTATCAGTCTCTTTTAAATTTTTTTCTGAATTTATTTTATCAGCTTCGATTTCAACTGATTTATTGTTTTCAACATTATTGATCTTCTTGTCTTTTTCTGTATCGGGACTTTTTTCTGAATCCGGGTCAGAGCCTGCTTCTTCTTTTTTAACCGATTTTGATGGTTTTATTTCACTTCCGGTTTCTGATTGAATATCTGAATTTCCATCCTTAATTTCTTTTTTCTCAATAACAGGTTCCTCGGCAAGGACTTCTTTCAGAGTTCCCCTGACCGGTTCAGAATATATTGAATCATTTTTTGCAGTTAACCGGCTATTTTTATATTCCTTATTATCTTTTTTATTCTGTTCTTTATCAACCGGTTTCTTTATTTTTGATTTATCTGCCGGATCGTCTTTTTTCTTTTTTTGAGAGTCAGTTTTCTTTTCAGGTTTAATCTTCGAAGTATAAAGTGTTATTTCTATATTTTTCAGCCTTGCGAATTTTTTGAAATCATTACTTTTACCATTAATAATTACAATTGCATCTGCTTCTATCGGGTTTGAAAACTCTACTTTGAAATCAGAAAAAAACGAGGAGGTCCTCACATCTCCGTCAAGAGCGTTATATAATGAATCATTAGCAGGCTCTCTCATTCCTGTAAACGGGGCAGTTTCAGATTGTATTTTTGATATTGAGGTTTTTACTATACCGGTTTCTGAAAAAACCGGGAGAATTAATAAAACGAATAGAAGAACTATATACCTTTTCATTATTTACCTGTCAGTTATTTTAATGAATAATATTATAATAAAATTATATATTGATCAATTAAAATTCAGTATAAACTGTTTATATTCTTTTTATGTTTAAATTCATAAATTTTAAATGACATGAAATAAAATATGTAATATATAGTTATTAACATGGTAAAATTAAATTTAATTTACGGATTGATGATTAATATAATCAAAAAAATGAAATGGAAGATATTTGCTGTTGCAACTATTATCTCAATTCTTTTGCCTCTCCTCTACATTTCATATACAATCAATAAAGAAGAAACTATAAATAAAATAACATACAATTTAAAAATTCTGGCAATGCAGAGTTCCACAGGAATTGAGAACCTGTTCCAGACCTATATTTCAGACCTTAAATTTCTTGCTGATACTGATGGTATTATTAAAACCAATAATGAAGGGAAAAGGCTTATCAAGGTTTTCTTCGAGACGCATAAAAACAACTTAACCTCTGTTACAAGAATTGATTCAACCGGTAAAATTTTATACTCAGCACCTTATAATAAAAATATCATAGGAATAGACGTATCCACTCAGCCGCATAACAGGGAAATGAATACGAAACTTGTTCCCGTTATAAGTGACCTTTTCACAGCAGCTCAGGGATATAAGGCGCTGGCAGTACATGTACCTGTTTATGATAATGGTAAATATGCCGGCAGGATCTCAATTCTTATGAAGTTTGATCACATCGCTGAGACTTTTTTAAAAAATATTAAAACAGGTAAAAGCGGTTTTTCATGGGTCATTACAGAAAACGGGGATATTCTTTTTCATCCTGACAAAAAGCTCATAGATCTGAATGCCGACGTATATTCCAATAATATTCCGATGCTGAAGAGCGCTGTTAAAAAAATGAAGTCAGGTGAGGAGGGGAAAACCTGGTATAAGGACAATGATCGTCTATATTTTCTTTATTATTATCCTGTTAATTTACTTACAACTCACTGGTCCATTGCGATTACAATCCCTGAGGATGAACTCCTCGATGCTGTTACCGAATTCAAAAATCTGTGGCTGCTTCTTATCTTCCTCTTTATTGCACTAAATATTTTTTACCTTGTGAACTTTCTGATAAACTATGCTTCAATAAAAGCCCAGAACAGAAAATTATCTGATGCTAACAGCAATCTTAAAAACGCGATGCTGGAAATAAATAATCTGAATAAATTAATCCCTATCTGCTCTTCATGCAAAAAAATACGTGATGATGCCGGTTACTGGAGCTCTGTTGAAACATATCTTGACCAACACTCAGACGCAGAACTTACACATTCCCTATGTCCTGACTGCCTGAAAAAACTTTATCCGGAGAAAAACCCCAGATAATTTTTTCTGTAATCGAGTCTATCCGGCCTTTTTAATTTTCTGAAAAACTCCATCAATTATTTTCTGTTTATTCTTTAAATGTTCTTTAAAATCCCGGGTTGTGCAATGATGTATCTCTATCGGGATCTCAGCAAGCGCCCTTTTGAGCATCTCCTCAAGAATCGCATTCTCTTCATTATTCAATTCGATCTGCATATTGGCCTCCGTGCTTTTAATAATATCTGTGAATTGAAATTATGAACATGGAAATACAAAGTCAAAAATAAATGATTAAATAACAATAATTATACAAAAAAACTATACGAACGGTGATTAATGATTGTCACAATATTATTATTTTTCTAAGGTGACCATAAAGTCGTTCATATTTATATAAGGGACGTTTCCCGTGGTACTTATTAAAAGATTATACGTAAGATATTACCGGAATACCATCTTAATACTATCATCATTTGTATTCCTCTTTTCATGCGGAAATCTTATAAACGAGGAAGCATTAAATCCATCTGAAAACCCTGAGGAGTTCCTCTCTTCCCCTGCGATTGAATTCAAAACATCCTTCAACAATAACATTTCTACTGCTGCTTCGCTTCATCTTTATGCTGAATCTGATGAATTCGCGTTTACAGGCTCAATCGTCAACGACAATAATATTGAAAACATATGGCTTGGCGTTCTTGACAAAGCCGGCGAAAAAATTTTTGAATCTATAGTTTCGTCAGATAAAGACAGACGGGTTACCTCCCAGTTAACTGATGCTGATGGAGATTTTATTATAGTATGTAATGAAATTGATCCTGATACCGGTGATGCCGACATTTTGATGTTTAAAATTTCACACGACAGGACAATACAGTGGTGCACAAGGTTGAATTTTGACACGCCTGCATATTCTTATGATTCAATAATGCTGACTGACAGGTCGGTTATTATTGCTTGCAGGTACTATGATCCTGATAACAATACATATATCCCTCTATTGATTAAATTCGATCCAACCGTGTATACATGCACCTGCTACAGACTGAATTATGTGATTACCTCCTCCAACGATATCATATATCCTGTCCCTGTGAAAATTTCATCTCATGTTGATGATACAATAACTGTAGCAGGATATTTTATTGATCCTTCCACTTCCAGAAGCTGTTTATCAATAGCCAAGTTCAACTCTTCGATGGAATTAACAGCGGAATATAACCTTATCGATTCAGATAAAAATCTTTATATTCTTGATATAATTCATGAAAATAAAACCAAGGATATATTTCTTATTTGCAAATCAGATACTCTCTTCGGAAGAGATGAAGGTTTTACTCTTCTGAAAGTATCAAATGATAACAGTATCAAATTCGAAAACGACTACATGATATCAGATTTTATATTTGCTGATAATTTGATCTCAGGGAGCGAGGGAGATTTTTCGGTAGGCGGCTACAGCCTGGACAGCAGTAATAATTATTCAATAACAATAGTAAAATTTAATTATTCCGGATACATGAAAGAATACAGGACACTTGAGTCAGATATTAGTGAGATCCGCCAAATTGTTTTTTCAAAATCAGAAACTCAATCGGCTTTTTCTTATATTTACAGCTGCAACAGAATAAATGATGATATTGACGGTACAATCATTGTAAGGCAGATATCAGATATAGCTGAAACTAAAGCTGTACCCGGTACTGCTCTGATAAATGTCAACAAATCAACCGGCACTTTATCTCCGGTTGAATTTCAGAATGTGGATGTTAATGTTGAATCTTTTAATAATTTCACAGTTGATACTGGTTATTTACTTGATGTTGAATGGAAGTAATCACTGAATCAGTACAGAGTTTCGAGCCCTCCCCCGATACTGTATAAATCTATATTTCCCCCTGTTTCAAAAATTGTATAATAATTCCCGTAGCAGGTAAACGCCAGATCCCGCCTTAAATAATATTTTAATTCAAGGAAACACATCCCGCAGGCCTCTAACTCTCTCATGGTACTGTCATTTTTTTCTATTGCAACCAGTGACGTACCGAAACCAAAACCCGGATTTATAAAAAATTTTCTGTAAGCCTGAAATTCATATGATAATGTTCCCTGAAGTGGAGCAATTAAAGCATATTCTATATCATTTTCAGTATAAAGATGTGAATAAGCTCCGTGTATTCCTATTCGTACACCCTTAAAAAACAGATCCCTTTTACCTGCATTTATCATGAACATAAAACCATGTTCAGCGAACTCGCCTATACGGCCGGCTGAAGGGATATACCCTGCTTCAAGACTGAGATAATAATCCGGCCGTTTTGAATCAGTTTTAATCTGGTTTCCGAATTCACTGTTATAAAGGATCTCCTTTTTTATCCGGTTTGCTATAACACCTGTGTTCTTAAGTAATGCATCCTCTGTTTCATACTCCTCTGAAAAAGAATATATTATATCACCATTAACAGCGCTTATCAGGACGATATTAACATATACTATGTCTTTTCGGATAATTTCACCTGTAATAAGGTAATCTGCGGGGAGCAGTTTCCCGGCTTCAACGGCGTAACCGCTTCTATCAGTTTCCCTGCCGTGAAGATTAAGTTCATTGCGAATCAGGTCAATTCTGTTACGTTCGAGCAGATTGAATTTTTTGCTGTTGAAGAGATTATATTCAATTTTATTTCTTACAATATTACCTGTATCTTCACTTACATTAATAAGTTTAATATCAAGAACAGCTACGTTTTCTTTTGTTTCTTCGGAAAACAGGTTGTTATTAAAAAACAAAACCGGCAATAAAAAAATTATTTTCAGTAATAATCTGGAATATTTCACTTAAGATTTCTGCTTATTTTCTTAACAAGAGTGGTGCAACCTGAATAAAGTTCCTTTTCAGATTTTATCTCCGTGGTTTCAATATCAAGTATGACCCCACGTCCGGAATCTATTATTTTTGCGGTAATTACATACCCTGAAGTCATCTTTTCAACAGAGCCTGTCAGAAGATATCCCTTATTACCGGGCCTTTTTGAAAGAAAAACATTATCTTCTCCACGTTCCGCTTTCAGTTTATTATAGAAAATATCCGTTGCCCTTTTAGCTATTAAGGATGTTTCCTCTGTACCTGTAAAGCTGAATAAAGAAACAGGTGTTTTTATCTGAACAGCTGAATTTAATTCAGGAATTTTTACTTCCGGAACCGGAACCACTTTTTTTTCACTGAAAATATCAGTTACATAATCGATGCCTGCAACTCCCCCTGTAACAACAGCTGCAGCAGTGATGACCGTTACTGCTCCGGATACAATTGCAGCCTGAAGAAAAGAAATGGTTAAACCCATTTTTCTTGCGGCAATAAATATCATAATAGCTAAACCGGTAAATAAACCGTATTTATTTTCTTTTTTAAGAATTTTCTTAAGATTTTTCGCTTTAGATGAAGCAATATGACGTCTTATTTCAGGTGTTACCGGTTCTTCAAACCTGAATTTTCTGATAAGACCTTCAACAATAAGTTGCTCATTCATTACATAAGCTCCTCAAGGTTTGATACCCCTTTTTTCTTCAGTGTCAGAAGTATCGACCTGTTTATCAATGAATAGCGGTATTTTACCTGATCTCTACTCATCCCTATCTCTTTTGCAGCTTCCTCTAAAGTATATTTCTGTATTGCCACAAGATCAAATATAATTCTGTTCTTATCATCGTTATTAAATACATCCGGATCATCAAGGATACTTCCCAGCAGTATTCTAAGATCCCTCATACCATTAACAAAGCTGAGACTGGCATCATTAATAAGATCATTGATGTCGGTTGAATCCGGTTTTTTACTCCTGTAATATTCATATAGTACAAGTTTCATTGTTCCGAACAACCACTTCCTGGGATTTTCCACTTCATCCATTTTTCTGTAAAATCTCAGAAAAATTTCCTGTGTGATATCCTCTGCGTCATCAATACTGTTTATCCTTGAGCATACTGCACCGAAAATTACATTGTAATAATCACTGTAGACCTCAATGAATTCAGCCTTTCCTCTGTCAACACTAAACTTCACGTACCGGTTTAAACCCCTTTGCGATAATGGATGGTTTAATTTGAATCCGGTACCGATTTTTTACCAGTATAAATTAATTTTATAAAACATTTTCTTAATACATTAGTGCTGATTATCTGTATTGAGGGTAATTTTTTTTGATTAACATTTACGGATTGAACTTGACCTTCAATAACCCGGAATCAATTTATAAGAATGAAATATTTTGCATTAATTGATCCAGGGCTTTCACCCGGGGCTGTAAATAAGCTTAAAAAATTTGATATAGAACCTGTACGGGTACCTGCAACCGGACTGGTGGATTCCCCTGTTGCCGGGCACCCTGATTTACAGGTATTTCTGAATAATGGAAACGCCTTTGTCCACCCTGGTATCGACAGGAACTTTATCAGAAAAATTTCACAGTTCTGCAACGTAACATTCGGAAGTACAAAACTTACCCGGACCTATCCCGGGGATATAGCTTATAACATCGCGGTTACAGGGGATACAGCATTTCATTTAAAAAACGAGACAGACCCTGTAATTAAAGAGTATTTCGTTACAAATGGAATAACTCTTGCACACGTAAAACAGGGTTACACCAAATGCTCCACACTTATTGTTGATGACAAAAGTATTATTACCGCTGATAAATCTATTAATGAAACTGCGATAAAAAACGGGTTTGCCTCTCTCCTTATAACCCCGGGGTACGTAAACCTTCCCGGTTATAAATACGGTTTTTTAGGAGGGGCATCGGGAAGGTTCCGGAACATGATTTTTTTCACAGGAAATATCGACTCCCATCCGGATCGTGAAAGGATCTATTCTTTTATCAATGATAGAGGGCTTACAGTGGAACTGCTTTCGGATGAACCCGCTTATGACGCAGGTTCATTATTGATATCGTCATACTGACTCAGAAGACTTTTTCATCTCCTCTGCCATATTCCTGTTTTTGGTTGAAAAACTTTCAATGGAAAGAAGCCCCAATCCGAGCTCCCTCCCCCTCCCTACACCTTTAAAAAGAGCATCTGAAAATTTTGTTTCATTTGTTATTTTAAGGGTACCTTCATATATCACCGACCTGAACTTCTTTCCCCTGTCCCGGGAGACAATAAAACCGTCATCAGAGCTACTGCACTCAAGAAGCTCAAAGCCATTGGCAGATGCTTCCGTTTCAAGCCATTTTTCAATCCCTTCATCTGTATCAAGATCAAAATTTTTAAAAAGGATTCTTACGGATGGATTCGCTTTCAGAAAAAATCTGTAAACCCTTCCACTTTTAAGAGGTATATTATATTCAAAGATCTCGATTTTTGAAAAATAGCCCCGGGGTTTATTACATTTAGAAACGTCAGGTTTTGAGCCTGATACAACTACAACAGGCTGTATATAATCTGTCCGGTTAAGAGGAACATTATCGATTCTGTAAACAGGCGCAGGGTCACCTGTTAAAACTTTAAGGGTTTCATAGAAAAGATCCGGAGAGTTCAAATCATACCTCACGGAAGGTATCTTAACATCTATCATTACCTTGCTTATAAACATTGATTCCCCCGGCCTATAAATATTAATCCTTTAAAAAAACCTGCAGAGCAGTAAGGTTACAGTCTCTTTTTCATACAGGGATGCTGATAATTTCAAATGTTTATTTAAAATCAACAAGTATTTGACAGTTATCCTGTTTTTGCAGGTAATGGATTAAATTTTTCTGAAGGCTCAGGATTTTATGAAATGTAATATGTGCGGAGCTTGCTGTATCGCTCCATCCATCTCAACCGAAATACCCGGTACAGGGAGGGGAAAACCTGCGGGAATGAGGTGCGTTCACCTCTCAGAGGATATGAAATGTTCAATTTACAATGAACGGCCGCCTGTCTGCAGGGAGTTTACCCCTACTGAGGAATTATGCGGTAATTCATTTGAGGAAGCATACAGAAACCTTGAAGCTCTCGAAAAAGCCACATGCTGAAACCGTATAAAAAACAGAATCTGTTAAAAAAATCTTGATCTAAAGGAAAGATTAAATCCTTTAATAAGTTCAGGATAGAAAAAATTACTAATCCCTCATGCTTGGAACCGGGATTATATAATTCACGACCTGTAAATCTTTATATATTATGATCATTTAATTAAACATTTTAAATTACACAGAGGAAACCGATGATACCAAGATATTCAAGAAAAGAAATGTCAGATATCTGGGAACTTGAAAACAAATTCCGAATCTGGCTTGATATAGAACTGGCTGTATGTGAAGTATATGCAGAAAGGGGGATAATACCTCAGGAGGATCTCAAAATAATAAAGGAGAAAGCGGATTTTTCTGTTGAACGTATTCTTGAAATTGAAAATGAAGTCCACCATGACGTTATAGCTTTTACAACAGCTGTTGCTGAAAATGTAGGCCCCTCAAGCAGGTATATCCATTACGGGCTGACATCAAGTGATGTTGTTGATACAGCACTCTCCATGCAGATGAAGGAAGCAGGCAACATCCTGCTGAATGATCTTGACCGCGTAATTGAGATACTCAAAGACAACGCGCTTAAATATAGGGACGTACACTGTATGGGACGCTCTCACGGTGTACATGCCGAACCGACCACATTCGGTGTAAAGATGGCACTTTACCATGAATCATTCAAGCGGAGCAGGGAACGACTGTCTCGAGCGATAGATAATATATCCTACGGCAAACTTTCAGGCGCGGTGGGAACCTTCAGTAACATCTCCCCCGAAATTGAAGAGGAGGTATGCAGGCGTCTCGGCCTTAAACCTGATCCCGTTTCCACGCAGGTAATCCAGCGCGACAGGCACGCCGAATATATGTCGGCCATAGCCATTACAGCAGGCACACTTGATCAGCTGGCTACAGAGATACGTCATCTCCAGAGGACCGAGGTTAGAGAGATTGAGGAGCCTTTCCAGAAAGGTCAGAAAGGCTCTTCAGCAATGCCGCATAAAAGAAACCCGATACTTTCTGAACGCGTAACCGGCCTGTCCCGTGTAATCAAATCGAACATGAATGTTGCGCTTGAAAATATTACACTTTGGCATGAGCGGGATATATCACACTCCTCTGCGGAAAGGGTTATATTCCCTGATTCAACTATTGCCCTGGATTATCTTCTGCACAGGATTATCTTTATTCTCAGCAACCTGCATCTTTACCCTGAAAATATGCAGGCCAATATTGAAAGGACTGGCGGACTCTTCTACTCGCAGTCACTCCTACTTCTCCTGATTGAGAAAGGTTTCACACGTGAAAAGGCTTATAAAATGGTTCAGGATATGGCCATGAGAGTCTGGGCAAGAGAGGGCTCGCTCAAAGAACTCACCCTGAAATCACAGCAAATAATGGGAAAAGTAACTGCAGCTGAACTGGACACCCTTTTCGACATCAACAGATATTATAAAAACATAGATGCAATTTACAAAAAATCCGGTATCGCTTAAAGCTGATTATCACGGTATTTATATCTGATGAAGACTTTTTACATAGAAACATTCGGCTGCCAGATGAATAAAGGCGACTCTGAACTGATTAAAAATTCCATGCTTGAAAATGGATTTACCGAATCAGACAGCGAAGAAACTGCAGATATCTGCATATTTAACACCTGCTCGGTAAGGGAGCACGCTGAAAAAAGGGCGCTTGCGCGAATAAATATAGCTAAAACAAGAAAAACAGCGAGACGCCGCCTTGTAGTTGTTGCAGGGTGTATGGCCCAGAGGATCGGTGAAGGTATTATTCATAAAGGAGGGGCCGATATTGCCGCAGGGCCCTACCAGTCCCCCCTCCTTGGAACAATAATCAAATCCCATCTTGAAAAAAACGGGAACGGACTTTTCCTCTCCCAGGATGAAAAGGATTTTGCAGAGCGTGTTAATTTTGACCTTGTAAAGCTAAAAGATATACACCCATGGCATAAATGGGTGACAATAACACACGGATGCGAAAATTTCTGCGCTTACTGCATTGTTCCCTATGTACGGGGAAAACTAATATCCTTCCCCTCTGAACAGATTCTTGAATATATCCGGGAACTTGCAGCTGAAGGTATAATCGAGATTACACTCCTGGGCCAGAACGTGAACCAGTACGGCCAGGATTGCGGGGAAATTCCCTTTTACAGGCTGCTTGAAAAGGCAGCCTCAATTAAAGGGCTGAAGAAAATCAATTTCCTCACATCTCATCCAATGGATTTTAATCCTGAAATCATTGATGTTATTAAAAACAGTGAAAATCTCTCCCGCAGTATACATCTCCCCCTTCAAAGCGGTTCCGATGCAACGCTGAAGGCGATGAACAGAAAATATACGATGGAAAGTTATTACAGGATAGTGGATTCTCTTAACAGTAAACTTCCTGACCATTCAATATCAACCGACCTTATTGTCGGTTTCCCTGGTGAGTCCGGGGATGACTTCAGGCAAACGCTGAAAGCAGTGACTGATATAAGATTTGATGAAGCCTTTATGTATGCATATTCTCCCCGTGAGGGTACCCCGGCATATTCCCTGAATGAGGAGCTGACCCGATCTGAAAAGATAGATAGACTCAATGAATTAATTACCACTCAGAGAAAAATTTCTCTTGAAAAACTGAAAGCAAGGGTTAACAGAATAGAAAAGGTTATACCGGAAAAAGTCAGTAAAAAGTCTGAAGATGAATTATCAGGTAAAACCTTTCTTAATCACCCGGTTGTTTTTGACGGCCTTAGTACAGATATCGGGAAGGAGATCCAGGTAAAAATCATTGAAGTCAGCGGCTCCACACTTGTCGGTCAGAAAATTTCTTAATTTTTTTATAACTGCGGTATTTATTGTTACAGCATCCCATTCCGGTAATGCTGACAGTATTCACGACAGGTTATATAAAGATCTCACCGAAATATTCAGTTCAGGAAACGAAGACAAATTCGAAAGCAAGGCTTTTTCTTTCCTGAAAAAATATCCCGAAAGCAGTAAGGTCCCGGATGTCAGGATGATGCTGGCCGAGATTGAAAGTGATACCGACCTTGCTGCTGACAGATACAGGGCAGTTGTTAAATACTATCCCTATTACAACAGGCGGGCCCTGGCCCTCTTTAACCTCTGCCAGATACTTGATCTGAAATCGAAATGGAAAGAGCTTGAGGTGGAGAGTTATCAGGGAATTAAGCTTTTCAGCAACAGCCGGTACGGTATTGAATTCCGTTTAATACATATCACTTCTCTGATAATGCTCGAAAACTACAGCAGGGCAAAAAACGAAGCGCTTCTGATCACAGAGAAAACACACGATTTTGATACACTCTCCAGGGCAATATTCCTTCTTTCTGAAATAGACAGAAAGACTACTGGTAACTCCAGATCATACATATACAGCCTCAGAGAGCTTGCGGCAGGTTTCAGCAAATCAGGGCTTTACCCTTCCACACTTTACAGGCTTGCAGAATTCTATAACGATAAAAAAGATTACAACAGGGCCTTTTCCGCATATTCTGATATTATAAAACTTTTTCCGGATTCTCCTGAAGCTGATATGTCCATTTTAAAAATTGAAAAATTTAAAAATAAGAATCCTGAAAAAGTTGACTACATACCTGACATGGAGATGGTTAATAATTCAGATAAACTTGACATTTCACCTGAATACAATGTAGAGGAAACAAGGGCTCTTATCTATTTTTCCGTTTCGATAGGCCCCTTTACAAGAAAAAGTGACACTGACAGAATGTACAGGCTGCTTAAAAATTACCCGTCTTTGCGAACAGTCAAGGCCAGATCCGGCTATTTCATTTATATCGGAAAATTTACAGATACGAACAGGGCGTTTCAGAACAGAATCAGGCTTGCAGAAGAATATGGAATTAACGGCAATATTGTCCGGTTCTCAGAACAGGGAAACAGAAGTTATATTTACGGGAATTGATTTATGGACGAAAAACTGACACCAATGATGAAGCAGTACAGCGATATTAAAAGAAAACATCCCGATGATATCCTTTTTTTCAGGATGGGTGATTTCTATGAAATGTTTTTTGATGATGCCAAAATTGCCTCAAAAATACTTGATATTGCCCTTACGGCACGGCAGAACGATATTCCAATGTGCGGCCTCCCCTATCATGCAGCTGAGAGTTATATCGCGAGGTTAATCAAGGCTGGTAAACGCGTTGCAGTGTGCGAGCAGCTTGAAAGCGTGCCCTCCTCCGGCAGTATTGTAAAAAGAGACGTTGTCCGTATTATTACACCCGGTACAGTGATAGAACAGAACCTTATTGCTTCTGATGATAACAACTATCTCTGTTCAGTTTACCTCTCAAAAAAAGAGATGGGTATATCTTTTGTGGATATTTCAACGGGTGATTTCAGCTACATGACATCAGACAAAAACCAGGAACTCTTCAGGGGTGAGCTCGCTAAATTTTCCCCGCGCGAAGTAATTTTCCATGCGGAATCGCATGAAACAGATTCAGTGTTTCTGGAATATATAAAAAACAGGAATATACCTGTCCATTCCCTGAATGAATGGTATTACGAAAAAGGGTTTATGACAGATGTTATCTCTGAGACCCTTCAGGTCCATTCCCTTAAAGGGCTCGGTATAGATACTGACATCGAGATAATTTCGGTTGGTTCAATACTGCAATATCTGCGCGAAACACACAAAACACTCTTTGCACATCTTAAGAACCCGATGAAGCTAGCCTCACGGGAAACGATGCTTCTTGATGAAGCCACAGTTTCAAACCTTGAACTGATCCAGAACCAGCAGGACGGGTCAAAAAACAGAACACTTTTTTCTGTCCTGAATCATACAAAAACCCCCATGGGAAGAAGGGCTCTTGAAAGGAACCTCCTTCAGCCCCTTATTGAAAAATCATCAATTGAAGATCGCCTCGGCCTTGTGGATTTCTTCTACCAGAGGGCTGATCTGACAGAGGAGATAAACAACTCCCTCAAAGAGATACTCGACATGGAAAGGCTGATTTCACGGTTTACGATAGGGAAAGTTCAGCCCCGTAATTTCATCGCATTAAAACAGTCTATTCAGGCAGCCGAAAAAATTCATAAAACTATCGCTGAGCATGAAATAAATTCACCTTCTATTAACCGAATTACAGAAGGGATTAAAGATTTGTCTGAACTTTCAGATATGATAGAAACTGTCATACATGAAGAGCCAGCCCTGTCTCCGGAACAGGGTCGTGTAATCAGATCGGGATATATACCTGAACTTGACAGGCTCTATGAGCTTAAATCTGACGCTAAAAGCTGGATACTGAAATACCAGGAGGATGAAAAATCACGATTGGGGATTAACACCCTCCGTGTAAAGTATAATAAAATTCTCGGTTACTACATAGAGATAAGTAAAGGTCAGGCCGAAAATGCGCCTGAAGAGTATATGAGAAAGCAGACCCTTGTGGGAGGGGAAAGATTCACAACTTCTGAACTTCAGAAATTTGAATCGGATATACTTGGTGCCTCGGAAAAAATTATTGAAATTGAAAAGAGTGAAATCGAAAAGCTCAGGTCTGAAATAGTCAGCAAAAGCAGGGATATCCAGGATACGGCAACTGCAGTCGGCTTTATAGATTTTATATGTTCACTTGCTGTTGCAGCGATTCACAACAGATTCATCAGGCCTCAAATTAATGATAATAATTATGTATCTATTAAGGGCGGAAGGCATCCCGCTGTTGAAAAATACTACACAAAAGAAGTATTCATCCCTAATGATGTGCTGCTGGATGATAGTGAAAACATGATCTCAATAATAACCGGCCCCAATATGGCCGGTAAATCCACATATATCAGGATGTGTGCCATAATTCAGCTTCTCGGGCAGATCGGTTCATTTGTACCTGCTGAAAGTGCGGATATCTCTATTGCGGACAGGATTTTCACCAGAATAGGCGCGTCTGACAATATATCCCGTGGTGAATCAACTTTCCTTGTAGAGATGAACGAAACAGCTAATATTCTCAACAATGCGACAGAGAGAAGCCTTATAATTATGGATGAAGTAGGAAGAGGCACAAGCACCTATGACGGGCTTTCAATCGCATGGGGAGTTGTTGAATATATACAGAGATATATAAAAGCCAAAACTCTCTTTGCCACCCATTACCATGAGCTTACACAGCTGGGTAACAGAAACGGTATTGTTAATTATAATGTTCTGGTCAAAGAGACTCTTAACAGTGTTGAATTTCTCCATAAAGTCGTTGCCGGCAGCGCGGATAAATCCTATGGAATCCATGTCGCGAAACTTGCCGGTCTTCCAAAAACAATTATTTCTAGATCTTCAAAAATTCTTGAGAAACTGGAGAAGAATGGTTCTGTCAGGGAAAAACTGGCAGAATCGAGTTCTTCGTCAGAACAACTGGAAATATTTAATGCCTCCAATCATCTGATTATTCAGACACTGAACAAAATCGATGTTGAAAGCCTGACCCCCATGGATGCCATTAATGAGCTGTATAAATTAAAAAAATTGATAGACTGAAATTTATTAACGTTGTAAAGTAAGTTTAAATTTTCATGTATAAGATTTGAAATTTAACCGAAATTAGATAATAGTTTAATAAACGAATCATCCGGCAGAAGAGGAATAATGGCAGCTAACCAGTTCAAGGTCGAAAACTACATGGCTAACTCCTTCGTTATGGTGGAGGGGAAAAAAAACGCGTCTAATTTCTATATTATCCGTAGTGGTAAAGTAAAGATATCAAAAGAGACTCCTGTTATATCAGAAGAGCCCTATACAATCCTCGGCCCGGGTGACTTCTTTGGCGTTGTATCCTGTATGGCAGGTCATGCCCGTCTTGAAACAGCAGTTGCCCTTGAAAATGTATCATTGATATCAGTAGAAAGGGACATGTTCGGCCTCCTTATTCAGAAAAACCCGTCTGTTGCCATGAAAATAATCAGGTTTTTCAGCCGAAAGCTCCGGCAGTTCGATTCAGCCATAACCAGTCTTTCACTTAAAACAGCAGGACAGGAGGACCCTGAACATCTTTTCAATATAGGTGAATTCTATCTGAAAAAGCGTACATTCAATCACGCTATATATGCTTACCAGAAATATATACAGCATTGCCCTGCCGGGTTCAACAGGGACAATTCTATTGAAAGGCTGAAGACTTTAAAGGCACAGCTTAAATTCCCGGATATGCCCTACAGAAACGGAATGAACAGGAAATATCCGGACAACACAATGCTTTTCAGTGAATCTGAGCCTGGCGATGAACTCTTCATAATCCAGGACGGGAAGGTTAAAATCACAAAAATCGTTGATGAGGAGATACTCCTTGCCGTGCTTAAACCTGGAGATATATTTGGTGAAATGGCTCTACTTGATAATAAGCCGAGAAGCGCATCAGCTATCTCATATGGGGACGTTTCGGTACTTGCCATAAACAAGTCCAATTTTGAGGGGATGGTTCAGGCACAGCCACAGCTTGCGACCCGTCTTATTCAGCTGCTCAGTGAAAGGACCTGGACCGCATACAGGCAGCTTGAAAACCTTATGATCAGGAACCCGCTTGGCAGAATTTATGATACCCTTCTTATCCAGATAGAGAAACAGAAAATAGCAATTGAATTCAAGAAACCCCACAACTTTGAATTCGGTTCAAAAGAACTGATTAACATGGTAGGCTTATCTCCGGTTGAAGGTGAATCTTTAATAGTCAAGCTCCTTGAGGACAAACATATAATGCTTCAGGAGGGTAAACTGATAAGTACAGATCTGTCTGAACTTGAAAAAACCGTTTTATTCTTCAAAAAACAGACCGCCCTCGAAAGACAGAGGGAAGCAAATAAAAACAAATGAAAAAAAAAGTAACCAGATTCGTAAAAATAACAATAATATCTTTAATCTGCGCTGCTCTTGTTATTTTTACAGGTATCGCTCTTCTCTTTTACTTATATCCTGAAGAATCAGTACTGAATATTATAAAGACAAAATCTGAATCCGTTTTAGGAAGGAAGGTTGAGATCCGCTCACTTAATTACAGCCTGCGAGGTGTTGTTCTCAAGGGGGTACGGATATCAGATACAGACGAATCAGGTAATATCCTTTCAGATAATGTCCCCCTTCTCAAAGCGGAAGAAGCGATAATAAGTTATTCTCTCATATCTATTCTGAAAAAGGATTTTAATATTAAAACCCTATACTTTAACCGTCTGTCTGTGAGATGCGTCTTTGATAATGAGGGTAAAAGTAATTTTCAGCGTCTATTTGAGGAAATAAAGTCAAAAACTGATGGTTCTGATGAAAAAAAATCAACTGTTAAAATTTCAAAAATAATACTCACTGACTGCAAACTGATATTTTTAAACCTCCCCCGGATAGTAAAACCTCTTGAGGGTGAATATACTGTTAACAGTACAATAAATGTTGAAGATGAAAAAAAATTTCTAATAACTGATACAGGAATAAATCTCCCCCAGGGCCGCGGAAATCTCTATCCTGATCTAGTCATTGATGTTACCGAAAAATTCAGGTTAACAGGTAAAGTAAAACTTGAAAACTGTTCCATGAACTGGGTCTACAATTTTACGAAAAAACCTCTTCCGCTCCCCTTTGATAAAGTATCAGGTTTTGTAGATAATTTTGAAATATCACTTCCTGTTATAAAAGGAGAAGCAAAAGTTGTTTCATCACTGAAGTACAGTAAAAACATTGTCAATGCAGAAGGCGGCTGCGTAGTAGATATCGAAAACCGGACTGTTCTGATTAAAGATGTTAAAAACAGGATAAATAATTCATCATCCGTACTGAACAGTCTTCTGATCAACTATAATGCAGGTAAATTATCAAGATTTAATGTCACGAACCTTAATTATTCAATTGCGGATCTCCGTTCCCTTGAACATAAAATTCCCTCAGGGTTTTCCGGCGGCCTGAGAGGTTCATTTTCATATAACAACTCAATAATTAATGGTAAAATACAGGTTTCAGACTGCAGTTATAAAGACAGGACCGAAATTTTAAGCGGCCTTAATACTGAAATTGAAGTAGTCAATAATGTAATAAGGAAACAAAATATTCCTGTAAAAATTTTCGGAAGCGATTTTAATATATCTGTAGCTACTACGGACAATAATTTTAAAAGCATATATCTTTTCATAAAGGGTGATAAACTTGATGTAAATAATATCAGGTTAAGCGGGGGAAAATCATCATCTGATTTCTATTTTCCCCTTAATTTGAGCGGCAAAATTATCCTCGGAGAGCTTATATACGATACTTTTACTTTCAGGAATAACCAGGCTGATTTTGCCGCGTCAGGGAAAACGATTAAAATCAACAGGCTCAATACAAAGGTATTAAGCGGCAGCCTGAACGGTTCAGGGAGCATCAATCTTGCAGGTGATTACCCCTCCGCACAGATAAACGCCAGATTCAACAACATGAAGGTGCATGACGTTAAATTCAGTGAGGAGAATTTAAACAACAGGCTTTTCGGTTTTGCTGACGGCATAGTTAACCTGGGTTTCATGATCAAAGAAAAAATGACTGAAACAATAAGAGGGAACGCTACATTCAATATCTCAAAAGGGAAAGTGGTTAATACCGGGATACAGAATGGTCTTATAATTTTCCTCGCAGAATTACGTTATAAGCTGAAAGATCTTGAATTCAATAAAATTTACGGGAACATAGATATAAGCGGTAAAGATCTGATGATAAATTCTTTTATTTTTAATTCGGAAGACCTCAGGCTCTCCATGAACGGAAGAATAAACAGCGATCTGAACGCGAAGAACATGTCAATGAAACTTGAATTCAACTACCATTTCGTTAAGGATATACCAAGACCGGCCATTGCGGTATTCAGCAAATATCTCAGCGGGAAATGGTATATAATCCCTTTTGCCCTGAACGGCAATATAACCGACAGTAAAAACATCAAAATGCTGAAGAAAAATCAGTAACGCGCATCAGCATAGTCAACCCATCCGCCGGCTTTAACCAGTTCCCTGTCAAAATCAGAGATATTGAATTTTACTGTTTCTGTTATACCGCCTGAACTGAAAGTGAATGTACCGGCATCAAAATCAGTAACTATAGACGTATCTTTACCGGAAAATTTACTGAAAATCTCATTGATAGTATCAGCCGGAAGTTCAACGGCCATCATCCCGCAGTTATACATATTCTGCCTGAATATCCTGGCAAAGTCAACAGCAATTACGAGATTTATACCGTTTACCTCAAGAGCCCATGGCGCGTGTTCGCGGGAGGAACCGCATCCGAAATTTTCCCTTGTAACTATTACCTCTACATTGCTGATATCTGTTGCCTGATTAAAGCCGTCCAGTTTAAGATCTTCAAGAAGATAGGGCTTGAGGGCATCTTTTGTACTTTCTGTAAGATATTTTGCAGGTATTATTTCATCTGTATTTATATCAGCTCTGTCAAGGAAGAGCACTTTTCCACTGAAATTTTTCATCTGTTACTTCCTCCCGAATAACTCTGAGTTTTTGATACTGCCTTCAATGGCAGTTGCAGCAGCTGTCGCAGGGCTCATCAGGTGGACCATTCCGCCTTTCCCCATCCTGCCGTTAAAATTTCTGTTTGTAGTTGAAGCGCAGACTTCACCGGGGGCCAGAACACCGTTACTCATGCCAAGGCACGCACCGCATGTAGGATTTGTCACACAGAATCCTGAATCCATAAAGATCTGGATTATCCCCTCCTCCAGAGCTTTTTTAAAGATATCCGGCGTCGCTGGAGAAACAACACCTCTCAGGTTATCACTTATCTTTTTGCCCTTAAGTATAGAGGCCGCCACACGGAGATCTTCAATCCTTCCATTTGTGCATGAACCGATATATACCTGGTCAACTGCTGCTCCTTCCATCTGACTTACCGGTTTTACCTCATCAGGCTTGTATCCGTATGTCACCATCGGTTCAAGGTCTTTTACATCTATATCGATTACTTTCTCGTATTCCGCATCAGGGTCAGATACCCATTTACGGAAATCTGTTAGTGCATCTTCTTTTGTCTTATATTCATCTTTAATGAATTCCCAGAGATAATCAACTGTCTTCATGTCAGGATAGCATACTCCGCTTGTCCCGCCCGCTTCAATAGCCATATTACAGAGGGTCATCCTTGATTCCATGCTCATATCATCAATTACCGGACCTGTAAATTCCATAATTCTGTTTGTGGCACCATTAACGCCGATCATACCGATTATATGCAATATCACATCCTTTGCATAAACTCCATCCGGAAGCTCTCCTTCAAGATTGAATTTAATTGTTTTTGGCGCTTTAAATGTACAGACACCTTTAAGTATTCCGACCTCAAGATCTGTTGTTCCCACACCTGCAGCGAAGGCACCGAAAGCTCCATGAGTACAGGTATGAGAGTCTCCCATTATTATTGTATATCCGGGTCTGGAAAAACCCTTTTCCGGGAATATCGCGTGGCATACTCCATTCCTGCCGACATCAAAAAAATCTTTAATTCCGTTTCTCCTTGCCCAGTCCCTGAGAGTTTTTGCCTGTATCGCGGTCTTTGTGTCTTTTGATGGAGTAACATGATCTATAACAACTTTTATTTTTGAAGGATCAAAAACCCGGTCTTTTCCGCGCGCGGAAAGATCATTTATAGCTATCGGAGTGGTTATTTCGTGACAGAATACTGCGTCGAGTTTAAGAACAGAAATACCTCCGGACAGTTCCTCTATCCTGTGAGCATCAAATATTTTTTCAGTAATGGTTTTTCCCATAATATTTATCCCCAGTTTATTAATTACCAGATAACAATACTACTTCAAATATATACCCTGAATCCTGTTAATTATAAATAACAGTTCACATCCCATGAAATATCAGGGTTATTTAAAAATGACATACAGATTAAGTGAGTTTGATTAGACACTAATTTTCATAGCGGTATAAAAATCAAGTATTTTATGTTTTAAGTGTAGAATCAGCTTCAGCCATATCACTCTTTTTGTCAGCCTCGGGGAAGTGTGTCCTGAAATATATTGATCCGTTTTTAAGGCCGGCACGGATTTCAATTTTATCCTCTGTTTTGTCTTTAAGAATCTTCTCCGCGATTTTATCCTCAATCTCTCTCTGAATAATCCGCCTGAGATTTCTTGCGCCAGTCCTGGGATCAAATCCCATCCGGACAAGATGTTTTCTTACATTTTTAGGAACCACAAGCTCTATATCATTCTGAGACATTTTATCTGCGACCTCTTTGAGCATGAGATCTGCGATTGAAGATAAATCATTAATATCCAGCTTATTGAAATATACTATCTCATCGATTCTGTTCAGAAGTTCGGGTGAAAAGATCTTCTTCAGGCCGGTTTCAATCTTCTCCCTGTTATAATCAAGACTCTCATTTTTCCCGAAACCCAGGGAACCTGTTGTATCTGATTCGCTGTTACCGACATTTGAAGTCATTATCAGGATTGTATCCCTGAAACTCACTGTAGTTCCTGATGAATCTGTAAGCTCTCCCTCATCAAGCACCTGGAGAAGTATATTAAATATATCCGGATGGGCCTTCTCAATCTCGTCAAATAAAACAACAGAATAAGGTTTTCTTCTCACTTTTTCAGTCAGCTGCCCCCCTTCTTCATAGCCTACATAACCGGGAGGTGAGCCGATAAGTCGAGATACTGAATGTTTTTCCATAAATTCAGACATATCAAGGCGGACAAGGTTCCGATCTTCTCCGAATAGAAACTCGGCAAGCGCCCGGGCCAGTTCGGTCTTACCGACACCAGTTGGCCCAAGGAAAATAAAAGAGCCGTTAGGCCTGTCGTCACGTCCGAGGCCGACCCTGGATCTTCTTATGGCCCTGCTTACAGTCTCTATTGCATCCTTCTGGCCGAAAACCCTTTTATTAAGATATTCCTCCATGTTAAGAAGCTTTTCAGACTCATCCTCTTCAAGCTCCTCAATTGGAATTCCTGTCATTTCAGCAACAACTTTCGCGATGAGTGACGGTTTAACCAGCACTTCAAACCTGTTGGTCCTGTTCAGCCATTCCTCTGAAAGAGATTCAAGCTTATCTTTCTTTTCTGAGATAATATCCCTTATTCTCGCAGCCTGTTCGTACTCCTGGGCCTGGACAAGTTCCACTTTATTTTCATTTAATCTCTTAATCCCGGTTTCGAGTTCAATAATTTCCGCCGGTTTATCTATATTGTCATATCTTGCCATTGCGCCGGCTTCATCAATAAGATCAATCGCCTTATCAGGAAAATATCTCTCGGTAATATATCTTTCAGCAAGTATTACCGCTTCTTCAAGTGATTCCTCTGAATATATAACTTTATGATATTTTTCGTAAGTTTCTTTCAACCCGCGAAGAATATTCATTGTTTCATCAGAATCCGGTTCATCTATAATTATATTCTGAAAACGTCTGACCAGTGCACTGTCTTTTTCGATATAAAGCTTATACTCATTCATTGTGGTCGCGCCGATACACTGCAGTTCTCCGCGGGCAAGAGCCGGTTTAAGAATATTGGCGGCATCTATTGCCCCTTCTGCAGCACCGGCCCCTGTTATCGTATGGATTTCATCAATAAAAATTACAAGGTTTTCACTGTTTTTAATTTCATTAACAAGTTTCTTAAGCCGCTCTTCAAATTCACCACGGTACTTTGTACCCGCAACTATTGAGGAGAGGTCAAGAGCAAGAAGCCTGTAACCGTAAAGACTTTCAGGAACATCCTGCTTAACTATTCTCTGTGCAAGCCCTTCAACAATCGCGGTTTTACCAACACCGGCCTCGCCAATAAGTATAGGATTGTTTTTCCTTTTACGGGAAAGTATTCTTATAACACGTGAAATCTCTATATCCCTGCCTATTACAGGGTCGAGTTCCCCTTTCGCGGCAAGAGCGGTGAGATCTGTTGAAAAATCATCGAGGTTTGCCGGTTTTGAATCGTTTTTAACAGCAATATTTCTCGGATTACTCTTCACTCCAAGGACACGGAGTATTTCATCCTTTATTGTTTCGTAAGTAATACCATTCTTTTTAAGTTCAGGAATTCCGGGGCATGATCCCTCTTTAAATACAGCGAGAAGCAGATGTTCAGTCCCGATATATGAATTTTTAAGGTTTTTCGCCTCTTCTCTCGAAAATTCAATTATATTTTTAAATGACTGACTGGCAGGAATTACCTCCTGCGGCGCAGGGGTACTGTTGTTTTTTATATTCTTCTCAAGGAAAAAAAGAATCTTTTCAGAATTAATCCCGAGATTTTTCATAATTCTTGCGGCAACGGAGTCATCATCTTTAAGAAGAGATATCATAATATGTTCAGGACCGAGAATGCCGGAGTTTAATCTCTTGCCCTCAATCTGTGCTGATATTTCTATTATCTTTCTTGATTTTTTTGTAAATTCAAACATCAAGTTCTCCGCTGTTTTTCAATTCTTTTCTTACCATCGTCGCCCTGAATTCATCACTGTCTATAATACTTCTGAACCTTATACCGAAATGTTCCTGCAGATGAGACCATTGGACTTTGACCATGAGATCATTTATATGGACCAGATCATAATCTTTAATCACAGACATCACAACACCAAGTCTGACACGGGAAAGATGCTCAACAGCCTCAACATAGTTAAGCCTCCTTGCATAAAGGAGTAAGCCAAGTGAGCGCCAGACTGTATCTTCAAGTTCATTTTTGGAGGTGCTGAAAAATTCATCCCTGGAATCATCTTCAAGCTTTATCACCCTGCTGATAATATCATCGGCAGTTTCAATGATATCGACTTCAGAAAGGCCCAAAAATTTCCTGTTGCTTATAACATACAGACCGCCGATTATCCTGCCGCTGTTTCCAAGTGTACCGGTAATCTGAAAACCGCATTCTTTAACCGGAGCTACTGTATCCGATATTCTCTTCTGTAATGTTAAAACAGGCAGATGGACAAGAACAGAAACCTTAAGCCCTGTCCCCAGATTAGCCGGATTTGATGCAAGGTAGCCATATTTTTCGGAGAATGCGTAAGGCACAAGGCTGTTTAATTCATCATCAACAGAATCAGCAGTTATGAAGGCTTCCTGAAGCTGAAAACCAGGTTTTATAACCTGTATTCTGAAGTGATCTGAATCATTCATCAGGATGGTAAATCCCCTGTTCCTGTTTACAAGTACAAGACTTTTTTCAGATCCCTCCATTTCACTTGTTATTATATTTTTTTCCCTTAAGAGACGTTTATAATGAAGATCAAGTGAATTTACTTTAATATACCTGTTGTCGGAGGGTTCTCTCGAAGCGAACTTATCAGCTACTGAAAAAAGATATTCCATCTCACCATCACCCATTGAGTCAGGGAATGGTATGCTTTTTATATTTCGCCCCAGCCTGATCCTGCTGGAAAGGACAATATCATTTCTTGGTCCCTGCTTCCGCCAGAAACTGTTGCTTTCATTTAAAATCTCTTCAAGACCTGTCATTCAGTTTTAATCCTACTTTTTTAATGACCCCGTTAACTCTCTAATCCTGTCCCTTATAACAGCTGCGTCTTCATAACGTTCATCTTTGACAGCTTCTTCAAGATCATTCTGCAGTCTCTGGAGTTCATCAGTGTTGTGGTTTTTTTCTAAAGCAGATTTTATTTCATGTTCTATATTGTTACTATACAAAGGGAATTTACCGCAATGCCTGGTTTCTCCATGAAAAGTTACAAGCGCAGGCTCAAGCTGATCAGAAAGGGTATTATAACAATCGGGACAGCCAAGTTTCCCGTTTGTTTTGTACTCAATAAAGTCACAACCGCATGTACTGCACCGTTTCTTCCCCTGATACTCATTAACTTCTTCGACATTTAGAAAAGTAAGCATCTCGGGAAGTGTAAGGGTAAAATTGGACATTTTAGTATTTAAACCCACTTCCCTGGCACACTGCTCACAGAGGTGTATCTCAGACTTTACATCCTTTACAATCTCGGAGAGGTGTATTGTCGCTTCATTTTTTTTACATCTTTCACAAAACATATTCTGCCAGCTGAATTATTTATTAATGTATGATAGTCTAAAAAACCTTCCATATGTAAACCATTATTTATCTGTTAATAATTTAATAAAAAAGTTAATACATGACAGTCTTTTTACTCATTTATTCGAACTATTCAGCTTTAATATTAATATTTTTATTCAATAAAAAATATAAAACCCGCTTTTATCAGCAGGTTTCATTCAAAAATAATTTTTTTAATAGGCAATATGTTTTAATGCCGTGCTGAATTCAGCAGGTAAAAATCAATACCCCGCTTACTTAAGGAACATTTTTATAATTTTCATTCCTGAATTTGTATAGGGTGCATATCTTAAAGGTACATCTATCCAGTTGACATTATGATAAATGCCTTTGTAATGGGTAAATGTATCAAAGCTTTTTTTACCATGATACTGACCCATCCCGCTTAAACCGACTCCTCCGAACGGGAGATGTCCGTTCGGGAAATGCATCAGTGTATCATTGATACATCCTCCACCGGAACTCGTTTCTGTCATAAATTTTTTCTTCAGCTTATTGCTTCTTGTAAAAAGATATAATGCGAGAGGTTTGGGTCTTCCATTTATAAATTTTACAGCTTCATCCATTGAAGTAACAGTGATTACAGGTAGTACGGGACCGAAGATCTCCTCCTGCATTACAGGGTCATCCGGTTTTACATTATCAATTATTGTGGGAGCTATATATCGTGCTGACTGCTCAACATCGCCTCCTGTTACGATATCTCCTCGATGAAGAAGTTTCTCAATCCTTACCCAGTGTCTGTCGCTGATTACTCTCGCGAAATCGGGACTCTTTTCAGGATTTGCCCCGTAAACCTTTTCCAGCTCAGATTTCATCTGCTCAAACAGTTTATTCTTGATCTTTTCTGTCACGAGCATATAGTCAGGAGCCACACAGGTCTGTCCGCAGTTAAAGAACTTACCCCACACTATCCTTCTCGCAGCTGTTTTAATATCCGCGTCGTCTGCCACAATACATGGACTTTTACCTCCAAGTTCGAGTGTCACGGGAGTAAGATATTTTGCTGCCTTTGTCATTACGTCACGGCCTACTTCCGGGCCGCCTGTAAAAAAGATATAATCATATTCATAATCAAGGAGGGTATGTTTAATCTCCTCCCCCAGAAGTACCTTAACATATTCTTCAGGGAAAACACTGCTTATTATGTTATTCATGACTTTTGAAGTCGCTGGTGACGCTGAGGCGGGTTTAAGCAGCACTGTATTTCCTGCTGACAGCGCACCGATTACGGGGGCCATAGCAAGATTGAACGGATAATTCCATGGAGAAATAACAAGAACAACTCCATACGGTTCAGGATACACCCTTGACTTACCCGGCATATGAGTCACAGGTGTCGCAGCCCTCTGCACTCTTGACCATTTCTTAATTTTTCTTAAAGTTTCTCCCAGTTCAACAAGCACAGTACCAATCTCAGAAGTGTAAGTCTCAAAACTGCTCTTCCTGAAATCAGAATATAATGCACTTATTATCTCTTTTTCATTCTCCTTTATGGCAGTTTGCAGTTTTTTCAGATACTCTTTTCTGGAACCGACATCTCTTGTTTCCCCTGTGCTGAAAAAGTCTCTCTGTTTTTTTATAAGTTTGTCAAGCTCTTTAGATGAAACAGCATTCATACCTGCCCCCAAATTTCTCATGTTTTAAAAAATCATATATAAATAACCGGCAGGGACCGATCATTTTTTATGTTCGCGAAAAAATATATTTTTAAATTACTACTTTTCATCAAATATGTCAAATATGGCATAATAAAATTAAGAATTCGACCGGAGTTATAATCCCGGACTCTTTTTTATCGTTCAAATGATTCAACTGAATAAAATTCGGGGCTCAATTAAGAGGAGTAAGTAAAAATCCATTCCAGTCATCAAGTTCTCTGCGTTCAATTATCTCAAAACAATATTTCCTGAAAAGATTTATCATATCATCTGTCCAGGTAGCACCTATCCCGCTTAATATCAGAATACCATCAGGCTTCAGAAAAGACTTTATCTTCTCAATATTATCTTCAAGAAGTCTGGACAGCAGATTCGCGGTTATCAGATCATATTTTTTTTCTGTATTAAAACTGTAAATATCTGCGATAAAAGGGTTTAATGAAGTTATCCCGTTCAACTCAAGATTTTTTGCGGCCTTCTCAACCGCAACCGGCTCATAATCAAAAAGTTCAATATCCCTTATACCCATAATCCATGCGGCTATCGAGAGTATGCCGGAACCAGTACCGATGTCGAGCATGGATAGCTCTTTAGCTTTATGCGTCACAGATATATTATCAATAAAATCCGAAAGAAGCTCAGCGCATAGTCGTGTTGTAGGATGATGGCCGTCTCCAAATGAATCATACTGATCAATCCTGATAACGGCACTATATTTACCGGGAATCCCTTCCAGGCCATCAGGAAGTACAAAAATTGATTCTGTCAGTTTATGGCCTCTATAATTATCCCCCCAGGTTCTGTTCCATGCATCGTTCTCTATTTCGTTAACAGAAATCAAAGTTTCTTTTTCAAATAAATCTAAAGGAGTGTCGTCATCAGAGTAAATTTTAAGAAGGATCTCTTTACCGGTGTATTCAATATAAAAAGATGTAACCCCTGAATCACGGAGAGTTCCGGTCAGGCGCTTTTCACTCCTTTTATTAATACTGTATATTATTTCTTTCATTTAATTACTTTTGACAGCAGCTTTTAATTTTTCGATAAGCTCCTCAGCCTCACTTTCAGTTAAACGCATATCAACCTTCCCTCCGCCCGGATGTGAAACAGAAAATTTTATTGAATCCCTGTCTCTATCAATTGAATACTTTTCCCCGCCTGGTATATTCTGTGACTCATCTATCCACTCTTCCGGACAGAATTCAGCAAGCTGTATAAGTACCCCGAACGCATCTTTAGGGTGTATAAAGAGTTCTTTCCAGTCCGCGTACCTGTCATTAAAACCGAAATAAGGAACACCTTTTTTTTCAAGTTCAATCCGCGCCTTTTGTATACTGTCCACCTGAAATGTGATATGGTGAACGCCCCCATCGCGATTTTTCAGAAAATTCTCAAGAAAACTCCCTTCCCTGTCAGGAGCTATTATTTCAAACCTTGAAAGATCCCCCGCTGAGTATACCCTGTAAAAAAAGCCGCTTCCATCATCCCTTCCGGTAGCACCTGTTACAAGGCCAAGTATGGAACTGAAAAACTGCTCTGCTTTTTTAAAATCTTTAACAGCCACTGAAACGTGATCAATTCGTAATATCATATTTTATCTCCGGATCGTAAAGATATATCTAATTTCATCCTTGAGCTATCTGCTCCACATTAAAATAATCTGTTTTTTATTATGAAGTATTCATGATTTTTAAATAAATATGTAAAGTAAAAAGAGTATTTTATTAAAATCGATACCTTATTACTATCATGGTAAACCTGAATAATACTAATAGTTTCAAATTTATAAATCTTAAATGTTTTTTTATATATAGTCGTTATCAGCTGAGTCAAAACAGCTGAATATGCTTGACTCACCGCTTTCCAGACAATCTAATATATAAGTATATAAATGAGCAGGAGGAGTTATGGAACAGCAACCGCTTTATGAATCCAGAAGAGACTGGAAGAAAGATTTTGATGAATATCTCCGTGAAAACAGGACCCTTGCGTACATGATGCTGAAAAAATCGGAAGAGTTCAAAGGGAAAATTGCTCTCAGCCAGAAAAATAAAGATGATGAATGGGAATCAATAACATGGGATGAATTCGGAGAAAAGATCCGGGCAGTCGCCAAGGCTCTCATCGATATCAAACTTCAGCCCGGAGAAATGTGTGCAATATTTTCTCAGAACAGGGCGGAATGGGCAATATCGGACCTCGGGATACTCTCTACCAGAGCTGTATCTGTCCCAATATATGCGACAAATTCAAAAGATGAAGCAGAGTATATTGTAAATGACGCTGAAATAAAGGTCATTTTTACAGGAGACCAGGAACAGTATAACAAGGCAAAAGAGATAATTTCAGATAATAAGTACCTGAAACTGATTGTTGCATTTGACAGGGAAACATCGATTTCAGGTAACGATAGTATATACCTTGATGAACTTATTGAAAAAGGGAGAAACCTGAACAATGAGGACGAATTCAATGAAAGAATGAACAAGGTCAACCCGGATGATATGCTTACACTCATCTACACTTCAGGAACAACGGGAAATCCGAAAGGTGCAATTCATACACACAAAAGTTTTATGAACGGGATTTTCCCCTCCTACATGAGGTTCCCTGAAGCATCTCCCGAGTCAGTATCTCTTGCGATCCTACCCTTAAGCCATGTGTTTGAAAGGATGTGGTCTTATGGATGTATGAGTTCAGGAGCCCAGATTGCATACTGTCCTGATCCCAAACAGTTTATCGATGTAATGGCCCACGTAAAACCTCATTTTATGACAAGCGTACCGAGAATATGGGAAAAGGTTTACGGTACTATTCATGAAGGTCTTAAAACCGCCCCTCCTATCAAAAGAAAGCTTTTCAACTGGGCAACAAGGGTCGGTATTACAGAATACAGGAAGAAAGTAAAAACAGGTAAAGGTCAGACAGGACTGAAATATAAAATTGCAGACAAACTTATCTTCAGCGCTGTCAGGGAAAAACTCGGAACCGAGAGATGTAACGTATACCATATCGGCGGCGCTGCATTCGCACCTGAAATAAACGAATTTTTTCAGGCCTTTGGTATTAACATTATACAGGGTTTTGGACTTACTGAATTTTTCCCGGTCTGCGTGGGTTACAGGGATACAGGTAAACCGGCATATTGCGGTCCCATGATTCCCATGTGTGAAGCAAGAGTGTCTGACGAAGGAGAAATCCAGCTCAGGGGCGGAATGTGTATGAGCGGATATCATAAAAATGCGGAAGCAACAAAAGCCTGCTTTACAGAAGACGGATGGTTTAAAACCCAGGATGTTGGAGAGCTGATTGTTGAGGAAAAACATGATGACCCGCTCACTTACATAAAAATAACAGATCGAATAAAAGATCTAATAATAACAGCTGGCGGGAAAAACATATCACCTCAGCAGATCGAGGTACTTCTTGGTGATGAACTCTTTATAGAGCAGTTTGTAACAATAGGCGAAGGAAGAAAATATATTTCCGCCCTTGTTGTTCCGAATTTCGTTATACTTGATGAATACTGCGAAAAGAACGGAATTACCTACAGCAGCCGTGAAGAGTTAATCGCGAAACCTGAAATTAAAAAGTTCTATGAAGATATTATTGCAAAAAGGACTGAGTCTCTCGGACGGGTTGAGCAGATAAAGAAATTCACCCTGCTGACTTCTGAGCTTACACAGGAAGGAGGAGAACTCACTCCGACAATGAAACTCAAAAGAAAATCAATAAACGACAAATATAAACCTCAAATCGAAAAGATGTATGAAGAATAATTTTACACAGGGGCCCCGAACAGGGGCCTTTTTTATCGCACATCCCTTCCTCACAATAAAAATATAAGAACATTAAAATGAATTTTTTTCTACTTTAAACCCTTGACATACTTTGTTCACTTCGGAAAATGTAATCACCACACCCTCCCGTGATTTCAATTCACTGGATCGTCATTTTTCTAAATTTAACGGAGTACAACCTACATGGAACTCAACAATTTTTTTACTAAAAACCAGGTTATCAGAATAGATGCGTCCGAAAAACAGCCAGCTCTTAAGGAACTTATATCTGAACTGCAAAACCAGTCTTTAATCGAAAACAGCAGCAGATATTACGCTCAGATTGCACACAGGGAATCCCTTGAAAATACAGGAATCGGTAACGCACTGGCAATCCCTCACGCAAGAACTGACTCAGTAGATAAGTTTATTACAATATTGGGCATCTGCCAGAACCCGATTGAATATCAGTCTATAGATGGACATCCTGTAAAATATATACTTCTGAGTATATTCCCTACATCAATGAGTACTAAATATCTATATCTTATAGGCATGATGGCCAGGATATTCAATAACAGTGATAACAACGGGTTTTTCTCAGGAAATCCCGGCCCGGAAGAACTCTATGATTTTCTTTATTCTCAATGTGAGGCTTACTATAAATCTCTATCTGAAGAATCCCGGCAGAATGCGAACGGCAACATGGAACTTTCCGGGGTACCTTCGTCAGATCTTGATCTCATGATCAGACTTGACAGACTCTATAATTCCTATATTGAACAGGGAAATCCTGAATCAATCAAAGAAAAGATAGAGGATTTAAAGAAACTGATCGATAACAGGTCACTGACTTATTACGAAAGGATGAAAAAGAAAAACAACAATCCTTTCTCAATTGTAGAAAAAAACAGCTGCTCAGGATGCCATATGAACATCCCTCCTGTGGAACTGAAACAGATACAGGACAGGGAAGGTATTCATGTATGCACTTACTGCGGAAGATTTTTAATACTTATATAACAACCTTAAACAAAAAGGGGCTGACCTAAAACAAGGTCAGCCTTTTTCTTTTAAAAAGTATGGTCA